>Ga0222647_1000295_pt1 | contig 25331 bp, 4 predicted proteins | sample AntAcemetagen333_FD_179864 | JGI IMG/M metagenome (GOLD analysis project Ga0222647, IMG submission 179864) | Saline water microbial communities from Ace Lake, Antarctica - #333 | ecosystem: Environmental > Aquatic > Non-marine Saline and Alkaline > Saline | place: Antarctica: Ace Lake | collected...
CTGAGCTTGTCAAAGTAATCGCAACTGTTCCCGTACCCGCAGGGTTACAGCTTGTCGCTGTCAAATATGTAGAATCTGATATTGGTAAATTCGTAGTCGTAATCACTAACGAATCACAACCGTATTGGTTTATCAACGTTTGCGTAACCGTTCCGGTGTCTTGTGGATTACATGAACTCGCTGTTAAGTAAGTTGGATTGCTACTTGGTAACAAGGTTGTTACTGTTATAACGATACTATCACAACCATCTGAACTTGTCAAAGTTATTGCAACCGTTCCCGTATCCGCAGGATTACAGCTTGTTGCTGTCAAATATGTAGAATCTGATATTGATAAATTCGTAGTCGTAATCACTAACGAATCACAACCGTACTGGTTTATCAACGTCTGTGTAACCGTTCCTGTATCTTGTGGATTACAAGAACTCGCTGTTAAGTAAGTTGGATTGCTATTTGGTAACAAGGTTGTTACTGTTATAACGATACTATCACAACCATTTGAACTTGTCAAAGTTATTGCAACCGTTCCCGTATCCGCAGGATTACAGCTTGTTGCTGTCAAATATGTCGAATCTGATATTGGTAAATTCGTAGTCGTAATCACTAACGAATCACAACCGTATTGATTCATCAAGGTTTGCGTAACCGTTCCGGTGTCTTGTGGATTACATGAACTCGCTGTTAAATAAGTTGGATTACTACTTGGTAATAAGGTTGTTACTGTTGTAACGATACTATCACAACCATCTGAGCTTGTCAAAGTAATCGCAACTGTTCCCGTACCCGCAGGGTTACAGCTTGTCGCTGTCAAATATGTAGAATCTGATATTGGTAAATTCGTAGTCGTAATCACTAACGAATCACAACCGAATTGATTCATCAAGGTTTGCGTAACTGTTCCTGTGTCTTGTGGATTACAAGAATTTGCTGTTAAGTAAGTCGGATTGCTACTTGGTAATAAGGTTGTTACTGTTGTAACGATACTATCACAACCATTTGAATTTGTCAAAATAATCGCAACTGTTCCCGTATCCGCAGGATTACAGCTTGTCGCTGTCAAATATGTCGAATCTGATATTGATAAATTCGTTGTCGTAATGACTAAAGAATCACAACCGTATTGGTTTATCAACATCTGTGTAACTGTTCCTGTGTCTTGTAGATTACAAGACATTGCTGTTAAGTAAGTCGGATTGCTACTTGGTAACAATGTTGTTACCGTTGTAACTATACTATCACAACCATCTGAACTTGTCAAAGTAACCGCAACCGTTCCTGTATCAATTGGATTACAACTTGTTGCCGTTAAGAAAGTTGAATCTGCATCATTAATAACAATCATCACAGAATCAGAAGCGTGACAACTGTTAGAATCTATTATTGCTACATAGAATTTTGTCGAAACTGTTGGTGTAGCAATAGGATTTGCAATGAATGGATTATCCAAATGACTATTTGGAGTCCAAGTATATTGTGAACCTCCTGATGCAATTAACTGAACGGAAGCATTTTGACAAATCGAAGTATTATTGCTCACTGTAATATTAGGTGACGAATGAATTAGCGTTGTGATAGAATCTATACCAATACTATTTTGAGTGGTATCTATTAGATAAATGGTACAACTATCTCCAGCTTGATAACTATTAGGTATTCCCCAAGAAAAATAGTTAGCATTTGCACTAATATTAGTTGCAATAGTGTCAAAAGTCAAACCGTCATCACAAGACACTAATAGATGTAGTTCATCAATCGCATCTGTTGTCCATTGTAATTTCAAACTATCGCCAGGACAGAACGCATCTTGATTGATAGAGAATATATCAATAGTTGGTTCGCCTTGAATCGTTACTGTAAAATCACCTGTAGTTTTTGGATTTTCTGTATTGCCAACATTGTCTGTTGATAAGGTATAAAAGGAATACGTTAAACCTGATTGTCCAGTGAAAGTGGTGAAAGTATCAATTATACCACTTTGGTATAATACAAAAGCACCTCCATTTTGTGATACAAATAAATCGTAATCACGAATACCAGAACCTCCTGCATCATCTTGTCCTTGCCAACTAATCATAAAATTGGTAGAATCTATATTATTCGGTAAACTATCCAATACACTATTCGGTGGAAAAGCATCTATGATATTAAAAATCGGCGGTGTGAAAATATTTTCATTATCATCAAAAATAATATTAGCAATTGCATTGATAGAATCACCTGTCATTGCGGTACTTTGTGGCGTTACTGTAAAAGTGACATAGCCTTCTCCTCGATTGGTCAAACTATCATTTACAGGCAACATACCGACTAAGGCATCTGTAGGCGGCAAACCCGTAGCAGGGTCAACCGACTCAAATATCCAAAATGCTTCTCTCGTTGCCACATTTATCCCTGCGGTAACATCTACATAAATACCTAATGAATCTATCGCATTTAGCCGCTGCTGATATTGTAGCGTGTTTGGAGGCACTTGAAATAATATATTTGCAAAGCCGAAATCACCTAATCGCAAAGAAAATAAGTTTAAAGTACTGTCCAATTTATGCGTTATTTCTACTCGCTGTGCAGGTGCTGTCGCAAAATCGGGGTCGTTTTCAAAACGTATGGTGTAAGGTAATATATCGTTTACAGATACGAATTTGGAAGAGCTGTAGCCTTCGGGACCTATCATGTCGTTGGGGTCACGAGAGCAGAGGATTGGGACGAAAAACACTTGTACTCTTGCACTTTGTGTACATCCATTTGCATCAGTAACATTTACGGTATGTGTGCCAGAACTACTAACAGTTTTAGAACCACCGGACCAGCTATAATCATATTGACCTGCTCCACCGCTTGCACTTGCAGTTAGAGTAATTGAAGGTGAACCATCTTGTTCACAAAAGTTAAAAGTACCACTACCGCTTATAGTAACATCTAACCCTGACAAATCATTAATAACAGCAACATCTGTGTATTCACATGATGTAGAAGCCTCTTTTACATGAATAGGGTAAGAACCAGCAGTAAGTCCAGTGAAAACATTGGAACTTTGATAACTATATCCATTAATAGAATATAAGAATGTTCCAGTTGTTCCGACAGTAATCGTAATTTTTCCATTTGCTTCATTAGCACATTGAACATCTTCTGTTGTGACCGATATTTGTGCATAACTTAATACTCCAAAAAATAAAAAGAATATTAAAAAAGCTATTATGTGTAAATTATTTTTCATTTTCATAGTCTTTTTATTCCCATTCTTGTGTAATAGAGTTCCACATTTTTATTTTGTCTTTACCGTAGATTTCTCGGATTTTTAAAGCGTAGTTATGAATTGAAGATTCATTTGTAAGTTTTGCACATAGTTCTGCAGCTCCTACATATTCTTTTATATAGATGAATTGTAATACTTTATCTATCTCACTTTTAGGAACGTTAATACTTTGTAAATGAGATTTAAATAAATTATCTTTATACAATTCATCGGGTAATCTTATTCTTTCTTTACTTTTTGTAGTGTAATTTTTAGAAGTAGTGATTTCTCTTATAAACTCATCCTCCAAAGGAGAATCATTATTAATAAATTCATTTATTTTATATAGTAAATCATTTGAATTAAGCGTATCTCCAAGAAAACAGTCTTTTTTTATTATGTTAAGTTCATTAACAATCGTTGGAGATGCTTGTTGTTTATCAAATAAAAGATTGACACCATTTGCTGAGATTATTGAGAAAAAAAGTTTAATATGCTCCATATTACTAATTTCATAAGTAGAACATGGAAAAGGAAAACCTTGATAAGTTTTTACTATAAAAGGAAAATCTTTTAACTCACTATTATTTCCAACTTTCACGTAATATTGGAAAAAAGTGTATTCAAAATTACTAGATGTAATATCAATTTGTCCTGTTACAATAACATCAGTTATTCTACTTCTCCAATCTAAAAACTCTTTATTAGTAAGATTAGGATTTTGTGTAGGTATAAAAAGATTGTTATATTCTTCTAAAGTAGGTACTGTCCAATATTTTTTAAATAAATCATCTTTAGAGGATAATAATGCCCTTTCTGAATCTAAAATACTCCAATGAAGATTTTTTTTTGATGAAAAGTTTATCATAATAAGTTCTTCATCAAATTTGAGATACATTGTATCATGACCTTGACCATAACCAATAATATTCATGAATATTATTATGATTACTGTTATAAATTTCATTTTCATTTTCATTTTTATTATAAATTACATAAATCCCAAAGTACTCGTTCTCCTATTGTATTTCCATCAACAAGGTTGATGGTCTCAGAATAATTAACCCACGGATCATTTGGGTTTGTTCCATATATTTTTAAGCCAATATTTCCTATTATACCATCCCACTTAACCTCTGCTTTTAGTTGGCAATTAGTGAGTCCAACGGAAGCAGTTATACCTGTTGAAGCATCTAATTGTCCCTCCAGGTGAATAAAATCGACAGGATTATCCGAATTCATATAAACTCCATATCCAACCCTAAAACCTGCATTCGCTGAAGCATTAAGATTAGTATACGTTGTCCAACTATCAATCGGAGATGAGGGATCTAACTTCAATCCTCCTAAAAAATTAAATCCTCCATAAGCTTCAAGAAAAAGTTCCCATCTTATCCAATGACTACTATATAGAGCAGGCCATGGAGGAAATCGCCCCGAAAAATTTGGATGTATTATTCGCCCTGTTAGCTCTCCATTAAGATTTAAATTTAATTCGTATTTAGTACCATAATTAGGATTTCCATATCTCTCAACTGTTTCTTCTACGTATGTACAGTTGTTACTAAAATTAGCACTAATTTTTACTACTCCTGCATTAAACGTTAACTTGTCTTCTATCTTTTCTGCTATATTAAGATACTTTGGAATACCAAAGGAGGCATTGAACGTTTCTTTCTGCTTTCTATCTACAGCTACACTTTTTGTATTAGCAATATAAGTTCCATCGAAAATATTATTATCTATAAAACTTACTGTACCATCTATAGGTAGATTCGTAATAGGTAACAAATTAAAAAACTGAATCCCCGACCATTGTGGATAATTCGGAGGAAATCCTATTCCATCTTTAGGAATCGCTGTGATTGTTACCGAATTATCGTCAATTAAATAAAGGGTTTCTCCTTCATGAGCTACTCTTGAAACCCCAAGAGGTGGACTTATATCTGAAGCAGTAACATCTCCAACACCTCCATTAATATCAATATCTTTTTCCATATAACAACCATTGGGTTGAGTAGTAGCCCTTATTGTAATAGTTCCTTCTTGTATTCCTGCTGTAATCATGCCTGTTACAGGCAGCAACACAGTTGCCCCCAAAGAATTTCCTTCAATAGACCAACTTAATGACTGCCCTTGTGGTATATAAGAAGCAATTGCAAGTGTTTGTGACTGTCCATCAGGCACTAAATAATTAGGAATAAAAGTAATTCCTCCTATATTTACCGTGACAGTAACATTATCAGTTGTTTTAGAACTTAAATCACTACTTACTACCGTCAAAGTGTAAGTCGTTGTTGTAGTTGGACTTGCTATTGGAGTGGGAGAATTTGGGTCATCTAACCCAGTTTCAGGACTCCATTTATAACAATCGCTCCCATTTCCAGTTGTTCCTATTTGAACAGCACTACTGTTACATAACACTTTATCAAGACCAGCATTTGCTTGACCCCAAACTTGTAGAGTAATGATACTTATTAAAATAGTTATTAAATACTTCATCTTATTATTAGTTATTTGGAATGATTAAGGTAAATCCAAGTGCTGAACTTGATTTCGTATAAATTAATACAGTACCACTTGCTCCAGGACGCAACCTATTAGAAGAATTGCCTGGTTCTTGAAGTAGTATTGTCAATTCAGTAATTCCGTCGCTAAGTCGTTCAGGAACATAACCTAAAGGAGCTCCTCCTGCACTTTTAAGAATTACAATAGGATTAACAATATCGGTATTACCAGCATTGGTATATTCAAGCCGTAATGTGATAACTCTATTCGCTCGTGTATTGGTCGGTCGAAGAACATTAGTCACTAAGTTTGATGCTGTTCCTTGTACAATATTAAATGCACTATCTAATCCAACTATTTCTCCTGTTTGCTTTTTCGCAAGAACATCATAGACTCCAATCGTTTTACCTTCCAAATTAAATGTTGGATAAAGTCTAATTGAACTCTCAAATGCTACACTTTGAGCATAAATTGTATCTGTAGCTGTAGCTAAAAGAATTACGGTTGTCGAATCAAACTTCGCCCCATTCACCTGCACCGTCACCGTTCCAGTATTACCGCCAGTATTCGCATTAATACTCCGAATTTCAAAATTGAGAATTTCAGCATACAATGTAATCGGTTGTGTATTCCCACTAAGCGTATTTCCATAAGCCATTAGATAATAATCGCCTTGTACAACAGATGGAATAATCACCTCTTGATTACCAGCATAAGCCGTACTATGTTTAAAATCATAAACTGCTCGGCTCGGAATATCTCCATGACGCAAATATAATTCATTTGCTCCCGTGATTGAGTCGCCTTTGAGTGTAATCAATATTGTTTCGCCTTCGAGTGTATCAGGTATGTGTATGCGATAATAGAGTTCTTTATTATCCTCTAAGGTATCTAAAGTCAATATATGAAGTGGTAATTCTTGGACATTGACATTGATGGTACTTGTGGAGTAAGAAGTATTATTCGTATCGTTACTTTCATAAATATTATTTAAAATATCCGTCCGAACAATAGCATAATAATCTGCTAAAGTAACACCAGTCAAATCCGCTGTAATACTTTGGGATTGTTGTGCTTGTGGTGCAAGATTGATGTAATTTGTTTGTACACCAAGTAAGGCATCATTAATATCCCAAATCGTATCGGTAGAAAGATAAATTGCTTCTTTCATCGTTCCTATCGCAGGATTTTGTCCTGTATTTTCTTTCGTCCAATTAATCGTTATACTTTCACCTGCTATTGCACTATCAGGCACAGTAATCATGGTCACAACCAAATCCGATGGAGGCGGTTGTACGATAGTTATTGGTGAAGTCGAAGTATTATTATTTTCGTTGGTATGCTCGTATTCTGAATTATTATTATCTGTTTTAATAATCAAAATACGGTTTCCTGAAATATTGATTGGTAAAAATACTTGTACTGTATCGGTATAAGATTCTCCAATATTCAAGTTACAATTATGTGTAAGTGATGCAACTTGTTGGTCGCCACCACTTAAGATAAAGTCTGTAGATAAATAGAATTTTTCTATCCAGCTTCCGCTTAATGTTGGTCCAGTTCCATTATTCGTAACCGTATAAATAATTTGAACAGGTTGTCCTGCTGTACCTTGTGACGGAGCATCTAAGTTATTGACAACTAAATCCGCAGGTGGTGTTAAGACCACAACAATTGGTGTACTATTTCCTAAACTATCCGCTACAACATAGTAGTTGTTCGATAAATCATAATCATTATTCAAATAATTATAATCCGTAACAACGATAAAATAATACTGCCCTGAAAGTCCATTTGGAATCGCAATATTTTGACTATTCAAATAAGTCGCATTAGAGTCTAATGATCCGAATTGTTGCCAACTATTTACTAAAACATCTGAGTTTGGATTCCAAATTGTATCCGTAGAAAGATAAACCGCATCATTCCAATTCGGTACAATCGTAGGATGGTTCGATAAATTTTGAACTTCCCATTGTATTTGTGCTGTTCCTCCTGACATTGCATTAGTTGATGCGATTACATTTGTCACCGCCAAATCAACAGGCGGATAGCCAACAACACTAAATCCTATACTTCCTATTCTGTTGTTATTTTCAAAAGTATATTCATAAACCGTATTGCCTTCATCCGTTAGTAAATGTAAATAATACGTACCAGTTGGTGTATTAATCGGAATTGTAACGGTCGTCTGAACGTTATAAGTTGAATCTACACCGAGTGTTCCACTTTCTATTGTGGTTTTTAATAATTGTGCTGTTGATGGATTCCAAGTTGAGTTACTCGACAAATATATTTTGTCTTGCCAACTTAAACCTTGTGCTGTAGTTGTACCATCATTTTTAATCGTATAATTTACACTAAGTGCATTACCTGCATTTGTTGTAGATTGTGGCTGCAACATCGTTGGTGTTAAATCAATCCAAGGTGCTAAATTAATAGCCAAGGATATACCTAATGTATTGACATTATTATTCTCATTGGTTTCGTAAATATCTGTATTATAATCTGTTTCTACATATATATAATACTGTCCCGAAATTCCATTTGGTAATACCACACTTACTTGATGTGAACTCGTATCGCTTGATGGTAAACTATTATCATTTACAGTTGCTAAAAGAGTTACATTATTTGGGTCAAAAGTCGAACTTGTCGAAAGTAAAACCCTTGTTCCCCAACCTATATTTAAAACATCACCATTTCCAATATTTAAGTTATTCCAATCAATTGAAATCGTATCTCCTGAGGATGCAGTAATTGGTGCATTAATATTAGCAACCGTCAAATCAGCATTTAGAATAACAATAGAATCACTACTTTCAAGTGAATTATTATTCTCATTGGTATATTCAAAAATGTTATCATAAACATCTGTAATTACATGTAAATATGCTGCACCATTCCAATTAGATGGAATCGTAATCGTTTGTGTATTAGTATAACTATCACCAGGATTCAGGTTATTCATTCGGTAATAATTACCCAAAGTAATTGCGTTTGTAAAGTTTACATCATTCGGAATTGGACTTAAAATCACTCTATCTCGCCAACTGCTCAATGGTGCTGTTCCTCCTTGATTGAATACAGTCCAACTAATACTTACATTCTGTCCATTACTTGCAGTATCAGGAAGTGTAATTCCTGTCACTGTCAAATCAGGTGGTGGTGTTAATATGATATTAAGTGGTGTACTTCGCTCTGTATTATTAAGTTCATTAGCGTGTTCGTAAACATGATTGTAATAATCCGTTACAACATAAACAAAGAACGTATCAAAAATATTAGCGGGTAAATTAGCAACCAATGTATTGGTATAACTACTGTCAACTGCTAAAACACTATTTCTATTAAATTGACCTAAATAGTGAGCATTTCCAGTATTTAAAGTACTATCTGTTGATAAATAAATTCTATCTCGCCAGTAGTTTTCTAAAGTCGTTCCTGTTCCTTCATTCGTAACAGTATATTGAATATTAACATTTGTTCCAGAAAAAGCATTATTAGGAATAAGTATATTCGTTACTTGTAAATCAGGCGGAGGTGTTAGACTAATCGCAATCGGACTACTTACAGCAGTATTGTTATTATTATCGGACTCAATTAAATTATTGTAACGGTCTGTAATTACGAAAATTCGATAATTACCAGAAATACCTTGTGGCAAAGTAAAGGTTGCTGTATTTGTATAAGAATCACCATTTGGATTTAAAGCACTAAAACTCGCAATTCCACCTAAATAAGTATCTGTACCATCAAAAACAGCATCATTTGATAAATAAATTGCATCTGTCCAAGAAGTGTTTGTAGCACCAGTTCCATTATTTGTTATATCCCAATTCAAGGTAATTTGTTGGCTTGAAAAGGCAGTTGATGGTGTTACAATATTGCTAACAATCACGTCGGGTAAACTACGAAGTATGAAAGTTTGTACGCCGCTTTGCGTTTCACAACTATTATTTTTAGCTACAATTGCCCATTTATAAGTTGCACCATAAACCAGACTATTACTCGAATAAGTATAGCTAATTTGACTGATATTTGAAACGGTTGACGTTGTCGGCATTACCGAACCAAGCGTATCTATCCAAATATACAAATCATACAAAGTAGCACCAGAAGAAGGCGACCATGAAAGCGGAATAGATTGTGAAAATCCGCCTGTTCCATCAGCAGGCAACATACTTGTAATCAATGATGGCGTTTCAATATGTGTAACCGTGGTATTGAATGTATCATTATTGATATTATAATCACTCGCTAAAGTATAGGCGGTAATATCATAGTCACCATCAGTTGAAAAGTCAACAGTTCCACTAAAAGTAAAACTTGCCGTATCTCCAGCAGGAACAACTAAACCTCCAATATTTTCTACAATAGCCGTATTATTATCAAGTTGATAAGCGACATTAAATCCTGTTTGTGCAGAACTTCCGTAATTTTGAATTAGTATAGTTATTTGCTCCGTTGACGTTAAATCACAATTATTCGATGGTGCATTAACCGCAACTATTCCCACATCATCAGGAATATAATCGAACTCATCTGCTCCAATATCAGGATGACCTGTATTTCTAATATCGCCATCAATATCATCCGTAACAGCTATAAGTGTAGTAGCCATGCTATCCAAAGCAACTTGTGTAATATGCAAATTCGTGGTATTTGAGACAAATAACGGATTCACATTGAAAGACTGAGCATCTTTCCCACTTGTACTTTTCCATGATGCAAAAGTCGTAATATCTGTATTATTCCAACGACCTAAATTTGTTCCTGTGGTGTAATAATCATTGTAATCTAAAGAAGCGATACCTGAACTGTAAAATTTTGCAGCATAACCGCCACCAGAATTAGCAAAAATGTTATTAACAATATTCTTGTTATTGCCATAATAATTATAAATCGCTTGACTGTTTGGGTTTATATTTGTTATAGAAACACTATTATGATAAACATTCATATAGCTTCCTTGATCTAAGTAAATACCTGTTTCTCCAATTGTACCTTCTATTTGAATAAAATTATTTGCAATTAAACTATTATTCGTAGTTGTTCCATCGCAATATCTTAGATAGATTCCACCTGCACTAATTCCAAATATTTTGTTTTTAGTAACCTTTAAAGCATTATCGCAATATTGCAAATACATCGCTTCATACGCTGAACTATTGGTATTAGAAGTAATCGTATTATTAATAATCTGCGGTGCATCTTGATTATTCAAATCAATTGCTCGATAGCTTTGATTTTCAAAAACGTTATTTTGAATAATCGTTCCAATTTGTAATCCGCTACCATTAATATCTAATGCTTCATAACCATTTTCAAAATGATTATTTTTTATGATAACATTTGAACTACTTGATGTATAGATTAAGTCATAAGCAGTATTAGATGCTGTAAAATAGTTGTTCAAAAACTTGATATTTGTCGCATTCTGAATAGTTGCAATATGTGTATAATAACTATTTATTGTTTGGAAAGTCAAATCCTTAAATGTCAAATAGTCTGCTCCAATCAATCGGAAAATATAATTATTCCCTGAACTATTACTTCTACTCAACGTAACCAAACTACTATCGCCACTTTCGGACTGAAACACAACCTGTTTATTAATGCTCGTTCCACGAATTTCATTGATAATAAACTGCTCATTGTAAATACCATTCCGAACATTGAATGTAACAGAATCTAAAATACCACCATTATTCAAAGCATTGACGGCATCATTAAAAGTATTAAAATCAGGGAATAAACCGCCAATTGTATAAACACCTGCCAAACCTGCGTACAAGTCTGTTACTAAAGTTGAATCATTATAAGTTGTACTATCCGTTGAGCCATTTGGATTTTGAGTATAAGCCAAAATATCGTGTCCAATACCAATTCCAAAGTTCTGTACTCCAATATTTACGGTATCTCTTTCGCCAGGTAGTAAGTTACCCGACCAAGCATAAGGTGCACCTAAATTATTATTCACTGCCCAATTTATCGTTGCCGTTGAAATGGTATCTGAACCATTATTTTTGATAGTTACATAAATATCTTGATTTCCTGCTGCAAAAGGTGTTGCTGCATTTGGTGAAATAATGGCAATAATTCCCACATCATTTAAAGCAATCGGAGTAAATTCATCTGCACCAATATCAGGCGTTGTTGCATTTCGTTGTTCTCCGTCAATATCTGTAGTTACTGCCGCTAAAGGCGTTCCTGCATTATTCAAATCTACTTCTTCAACATGTAAATCTGTTACTGATGTAAATAATGGGTCGATTGATATGGAATTTGTACCAAAGCCAGAAGCGGTTTGCCAAGCTGTGAGGTCAGTTTGAATTGTTCCGTTCCAACGAGTTAGATTTGTTCCTGTAGCATAAAGATCGTTGTAGTCAGTACTTGTGATGTCATTTGTTGAATTGGTATAAATAGCATATCCTCCGCCTGTATTGGCAAAAATGTTATTTTTAACCCTAATATTTCCATTATTATTATAAGTATAAAGTGCATTTTGTCCTGTATTCGTAGAAGTAATTAAAATATTATTGTGATAAACATCTGCATAAGAACAATATGCTAATTCTAAACCTCTTGCTGTACTATTCCCCTTAATATTAATAATATTATTAGCAATTAAAGCACGTTGATTAGCCATTCCATCTGTTCGTTCAATGTATATGCCTCTACCTCTATCAATATCTACAATAGTATTATTAGTAATTTTCATCTCATTATCGCAATAACGAGTATCAATGCCCATATATGAACCATTTACATAATGGGTTGAAATTATATTGCCATCAATTATCGGAGCATCTTGATAATATAGATAAATTGCTGCTCGACCGATTGAGTCAAATCTATTATGCTTGATTAATGTTCCATTCTCTAAAGAGGTTGTACCATTCCCATAAAAAAAGATGCCTGTACCTCCTCTTTTGAAGTAATTATTCTGTACTATATTATATTCATCTAATACATTATTATCCGGTGAATACATGATAGCATATCTTGTATTACTACTTGTTGTTGCAATTCCACTAAACTCATTATTTTCAAAAGTATTATAATTCGCACTATTCCGAATATCAACTGCCGTAGCATAAGTTGTTCCTGTTGCTTTTATAGTCAAACCTTTAAACCTAAAATAATCTGCTCCATCTAAACGTAAAGTATAATTATCATTACTTAAAGTAGAAGCATAAGTCCAAATCACTTGCGAACTATCACCACTTTCAGACTGAAATGTAATATGATGACTCGCACTTGCACCAACGATTTCAGGAATACTAACTTGTTCGGTATAAGTTCCATTTCGGACATTAAAAATAACAGAATCGGCTACACCACCATATTGTAATGCCGTAACGGCTTCTTGAAAATCTTGATAATCAGGTGTTGTTCCTCCAATAGTATAATATCCTGAAAGAGCAGCATAAATATTATGAACACTTGCCGTATCATTCAAACTATCGGCATCAATAGTAAAATTGGGTTGAGATGTCCAAGCTACAATATTGTAAAGTGTATCTTCTTCAAAAATAAAATTTCCGATATTTAAAGAATCATTAAATGAACCCGTAATTAAAGAATCTGACCAAGTGTAAGGTGTTTGTACAATACCATTGACTGCCCAACCGATGTCCACATTTCGTAAGGTATCTAAACCATTATTTAATAATTTTGCATAAATCGGATGCGATGTTGCTTCAAAAGGTTTTTGAGGAGCATAAACCGTTGCAATTCCTGCATCATTCGCATCTGAACTAAACTCATCTGCTCCAATATCAGGACGAATCGGGTCACGACCATTACCGTCAATATCTGTAGTTACTTCTGCGACAGGCTTTCCTACTTTATCTAATAAGACATTATTGACGTGTAAATCAATGCTGTCCACATATTGTGGGTCAACAGAAATAGAATTGGTGTCTAAGTTGGTTAATTTCCAATCTGCTAAAGTTGCTTGATTTCCGTTTAGATAACCGATGTTTGTTCCTGTTGTGAAAAGGTTATTATAGTTGGATTCGGTTGGTATTGATTGATAATAAACAGCGTAGCCACCACCTTGATTGATAAAGTTGTTATTTACAATATATTTATTTGAACCATAACGATTGTATATAGCTTGACTTCCTGTATTTGTACTCTTTACATTCAGATTGTTATGGTATACTTTTAAATATGTCCCATCATAGACATAAATACCATAACTTGTTCCTGTTCCTTCTGTATGAATAAAATTATTAGCAACTAACCCATAATTGGTTATTGTACCACTTATTCCATACAAGTATATTCCATTATTTTGTATATTTCGTAATCTATTATTGATTATTTCTACACCATTTCTAAAATAATTTAAACTAATACCATCATAACCCGTATTCAAATTACTGCCAACAATGAGATTATTATTACAAATCGCACCATTTAAATAATGAGCATTAATACCTTGATAATATTGATTATTAAATGTATTATTTTCTATAACAAATCCTTTTGCAGCTTGATTACTATTATAATTTCCATATAAACTTAAACCATAAAAACCTTCTTCAAAATGATTGTTTTTAATGCTAAAATATTCACTAAGTATGTTATCATATAAATAAATTAAACTTCTTTCATAACCTGAATATCCAGCTCCAGAAAACCCTTTAAAATAATTATTTTCAAAATTCAAATGATTCGCACCATTTGTAATTTCAATAATTCGAGCATAACCATAATAATTCGCATTTAATGCCTCAAAAGATAAACCTTTAAATGTTATCCAATCCGCACCATCTATTTTAACAATATAATTAAACGTAGAATTTGGATTATTAAATTTCAAACCTGCCAAAGAACTATCCCCATTTTCAGATTGAAAAGTAATATTATTTAAAGAATCAACTCCCAAGATTTCATTAATGACAATTTGTTCATTAAAAATCGTATCACGAACATTAAAGATTACGCTACTTACAACACCACCAAAATTCAACGCATTGGTTGCTTCTGTGAAGTTATCAAAATCAGGTGTTATACCTCCAATCGTATAAACGCCACCTAATGCAGCATAAATATCATTTATATTTGTTGTATCGTTTACAGTAATATTATCTGTTCCATTATTAGGGTTAGTTGTCCAGGCTTTAAAATCATAAGGCTGATTAATGACAAAGTTTATAGTATCTAAAAGTACATTTATACTATCGCCACTTATTAAATTTCCTGTCCAGCCAACTGATGTTTGTACCGTATTGTTGATTTCCCATTCTATTGTAGCTGATGTCAAGGTATCATTCCCAAAGTTTCTAATCTGAGCATAGATTTCATAATCACCTTGAGCAAAAGGTTGAACAGGTATGATAATACTTATAGCTCCAGCATCAGTTGATGGTAAATTAAACTCATCTGCTCCAATATCAGGATTGAGTGTATCTCTTACTTCACCTTCGATGTCTGTTGTAATTCCTGCAATTGTTGTTCCGGCTCCGTTTAAGGATATTTGTCCAACTTGATACGTACTATCGGATAAAAAATAAGGGTTTTCGGATAAAGAAGCAGTATCTTTTCCACTTGCTGTTTGAAAGTCCGCAAAAGTCGCTCTATCACCATTCCAATAAGCGATATTTTGACCATTATTTGTATAATAATTATTGTAGTCAATTTCGTTGATATAACTTGATGAATTGGTGTAAAAAGCATAACCATTCTCACAATAAAGAATATTATTTTTTAAGGAATTATAATAACTTACATAATTTTGAAAAGCATAAGAGGAATTTCCTGATGAAATATTCCTAATGGTATTATTATGAAAGTCTTGATAATAACTTCTGTTAAAATAAACACTACTATTGTTTGCCGTTCCATCTGTGTAAATAAAGTTATTAGTGGTTAACCCTCTATTTATAGTTGTTCCATCACAATAATATAGATAAATCCCATTACCTTTTACTCCAATAATTTGATTATTAGAAATTACTAATTCATTATCACAATAATATAAATCAATGCCTAATGTGTTGCTATATTGAGATTTTAATCTAATCTCATTATTATGAATTTGAGGTGCATCTTGATAATATAATCTAACACCATTATAGTATTGTTCTAAGAATTGATTCCCTGAAATAACTGTTCCTTTTTCTAAGGATGATGTATTTACTCCGTATAAATAAATACCAATACTTCCAAACTCAACTCGATTATTCAAAAACTGATTATATTCCTCTTTCTCATTTGATGGTGAATAAATAACCGTATATCTATCATTCGTATTTGTCGTACTATAGCCTTTCAAATAACAATTAGAAACTATGTTATGGTCAGCACCATTTTGTAAAACGACAACACGAGCATAAGAAGCATTTGTCGCTTCAATCGTCATATTTTTAAATCGAATCCAATCTGCACCATCTAACAATAAAGTATAATTATCCGAACTATTCGCAGAATAAGATATAGTTACCAACGAGCTATCCCCACTTTCCGATTGAAACACCACATGATTAATCGAATCAGCACCAACAACCTCATTAATAACAACTTGTTCATTATAATTTCCATCACGAACATTAAAAGTAGTTTGTCCAATTACACCACCTTGATTTAATGCAAAAGTAGCCGTTGTAAAATCAACAAAATCAGGTGATGTTCCACCAATAGTATAAACTCCTGAAAGTGCAGCATAATTATCCAAACTTTCCGTTGTATCATTGATAGTCACAATATCAGGAACACCATTTGGAAGCATTGTCCATGCTTTCAAATCATAACCTACTCCAACTCCGAAATTCATATTTCCTAATTGTACAATAGTAGTGTCACCACTTGCCAGATTTCCTGTCCAATTAACACTTGTTTGAGTTGTATCATTTACAGACCATTCTATGGTTACAGTGGTTAAAAAATTGTTTCCGTAATTTTTCAGTATTGCTGTAATCGGTTGATTACCTGAACTAAACGGAGCAATAGGCGGATTAACAGCAATAATACCTGCATCTTCTGCCGGCGGAATAAACTCATCTGCTCCGATGTCAGGATTTAAAGTATCTCTTAGTTCTCCATCAATATCAGTAGTAATTCCTAATGTTGGTATTCCGGCTCCATTTAAGGAAATTTGTCCAACTTGATAAGTACTGTCACTTAGAAAATAAGAATTTTCAGATAAGGAAGCGGTATCTTTTCCACTTGCAGTTTGTAAATCAGCTAAAGTTGCTCTATCTCCATTCCAATAAGCGATATATTGACCGTTGTTGGTATAATAATTATTGTAATCAATTTCGCTAATATAGCTTGGTGAATTGGTGTAAAAAGCGTAGCTATTTTCAGAATAAAAGATATTGTTCTTCAAAGAATTATAATAACTTACATAGTTCTGAAAAGCATAAGAGGAGTTTCCTGATGAAATATTCCTAATGGTATTATTATGAAAATCTTGATAATAACTTCTATTAAAATAAACACTACTATTGTTTGCAGTTCCATCTGTGTAAATAAAGTTATTAGCAGTTAACCCTCTATTTATAGTTGTTCCATCACAATAATATAGATAAATCCCATTACCTTTTACTCCAATAATTTGATTATTAGAAATTACTAAATCATTATCACAATACCGTAAATAAATGCCTAATGTGCTGCTATATTGAGATTTTAATCTAATCTCATTATTATGAATTTGAGGTGCATCTTGATAATATAATCTAACACCAGTATAGTATTGTTCCAAAAATTGATTCCCTGAAATAACAGTTCCTTTTTCTAAAGATGATGTATTTACTCCGTATAAATAAATACCATAACTTCCAAACTCAATTCGGTTATTCAAAAACTGATTGTATTCATCTAAAAACCCATTTGAATAAATAACTGCAAAGTTTGTACTCGTACTTGTCGTATTATACCCTTTTAAATAACAATTAGAAATTATATTATGATTAGCACCATTTTGTAAAACAACAACACGAGTATAAGTCGCATTTGTTGCTTCAATGGTCATATTTTTAAGTCGAATCCAATCCGCACCATCTAAAAGAAAAGTATAATTATTAATATTATTCGCTGAATAAGATAACGTCACTAACGAACTATCACCACTTTCCGATTGAAATGTAATTGTATTTAAAGAGTCTGTTCCTACTATTTCATTAATAACAATTTGTTCTGTATTGTATAAACCATTTCTAATATTAAAAGTAACAGCTCCACAAATGCCATAATTCTCCAAAGCCGTTACAGCACTATCAATCGTTGAATAATCCGAATTTGCACCACCGATTGTATAAGTTCCTTGTAATCCGGGACTTATTGTTATACTTGCGGTATCATTTACGTTTACAGTATCTATGACACCATTAGGCATAGATGTCCATGCTTGAATATCGTAAACTTGTCCAAATTGAAAATTATAATTGCCCAAAAATAAAGTTGTATCAGGACTTCCTATACCTCCAAAAGTGTCTAGAGGTGCGGTATGATAAATTGGGGGTTGTAACGTATTATTAATAGACCAATTGACGATTACCGTATCAAGAATATTAGTACCAAAATTGATTATTTTGCTGCTAATAGGAGATGTTCCGGCACAAAAGGTACTTGTTGTAAATATATTTACGATTCCTGCATCATTATTACCTAAACCACCTATAAACTCCATCATGCATTGTGGTTTATAAGTAGTAACACTTGATGTATTAGCAGGACACATATTACTATTGTCTGACCAATTATATATATACCCATTGGTTGTACTATAATATCTAACAGTTCCTGATTGATTATAAGCAGGAACTTGTGAAAAGCACACATCAACGACGATATTATCTATTCCATTCCATAAAAATAAAGAATCAAGATTAAGCACATCAAAGCCACCTGCTTGTGGTAGATAGCTTGAATTATAATAAACGGTTTGAAAAGTACCATTATCATGTAAATCAGCATCGGTAGCTAAAGTATGTTTCATTTTAATTGTAAAACCAGGAAGGTTGTAAATTGGTGCAGAACTGATATAAAATCCAATACTTCCTAAATATCCACCATAAGCTCCCACAGCATTAAGTTCTGAAGCCGTATAAACGATTTGACAGTGATTACTTCTATACCATATATTAATTGGAGAAGAAGCTGATGAGCCTGTTACCGTCGCTCCACTTCCTAATTGAACGGTTTGTCCAAAACCAATGTTGAAAGAAAGAAAAAATAATACAATAACAATCAATTTTTTTATACAGGTGTAGGTGATTTTCATATCTTATGTGAATTATTATTGAAAAAATCTTTAGTTTGCAAGACATCGGCAATTATTAAGCTATATTTATTTGTCTTTTAGTCGTACGAAATTTTTATTACAGGTGGGACAAATGACAATTATGTCCGTTCGAACTGATTTCCACATACTAGATGGTTAAAATATATTTGTAAAATTGCTTCTAAAATTAATAACTTACTGACTTTTGCAATATTGCAAACTGTCTTTTTTAGGCATATGCGATTAATGTTCTATTTAAACTGATAGTCCTTAAGCCGTTCTTGTTTGCTTTAATAATATATTGTTCTAAAATATCGTCATCAAATAGGTTTAGAGCTTTTTTAAATTCTGCTTTTATCCTTGAAGCTTCTACATTAATAGTTTTTTCCTTAGGATTACAAAGACGATTAATACTTTCAGTCATTTTATCAAGATTTACTTGAGGTGATAAACTCAGATAAGCATTTATTAATGTCTGCTTATGTGCATAAAAATTTTGGGGACAGATTCCTTTTTCATGCTCTATTAAGAATAGATATAAGACTTTCTGTAATGGATTTAATTTTACTTTTATATAGCCATAATCGACTAAGAATAAATCACTATTTTCATCTATATATAATTTACTTAATTCAATGTTGCGTAAAAAGCCTTGACTGTAAGCAACCTGTTTTCTAATGTAATTGAATACCTCTAACACTTCTAAAATATTCTTTTTAGAAACATTACTTTTCAATAATTTGTCTAAACAATCAGCACAAATGTCTGCTGTTTTTAACTTTATAATTATTTCTTTTTTATTGGTACACAAATCATTCATACAACCAATAGTTTCAGGGTGAAGTATATCAATTAGATTCAAATCCAAATTTTGGACGACTTGACTTCTCAAAGCATAGGTAAATATTTGATATGCGACAGGTAACCTTGGCGATGCTTTTGGAATAAAACGCTTCCAATCACTCGTATTAATAAATATATTTTTATTAGTTTTATCCATACCTCCAAACCAATCATAAGTATTTTGCTCATTTGTTAATACAAATACTAAACTTTCAGTAGAAATATTGAAGCATTTTCTAAATGTGCCACACATCTCAAATAATCTATCCCAATGAACCTTTTTATGAAATTGAACGCTATCGTTACTACTAAATCGCTCTAAAATAATATCATCTAAAGGTTCTGTATAACCCACATCGCATAAAAATGAAGCATGATATTCAGTGAAAGATTTCGTCGATAGGCTTGGGTTTAAATCCACTACTTCAAACGTAATAGAGGTCTTAAAAGATAAGAGTAAGTCATGAACTAATCTGAGCTCATTTAATGGATAACCTAATGTTCTGATTAAATAAATTTTCATCTTAGATGTTTTAATGAAAAAATTGGGTGCTGTTTATACAGCACCCAAAAAAGAGCAATCATAATCTTATCTCAAAATCGTCACATCGCCACTCATCACTTGTGTTTCCAATTCGCCTTTCGCATTCAAGGCCTTAAACTGAACTTGCCAAACAAAAACACCTACTCCCATTTCTTGTCCTCTGAATGTTCCGTCCCAACCTTCACTAACATCTGAGGTGATAAAAACTTGATTGCCTTGTCTATCGAAGATGTTCATTTGGAAATCTTGCATTGTACAGTTCGCATAGACTTGAAACTCATCATTCGTACCGTCGGCATTTGGAGAAAATCCATTTGGAACGTAAGGGTAGCAACCACAATCTTCTTGTTCGACTTCAATGTATTGCGTAAAGCCGCTGCATCGATTAGAAACAGTGACACTATAAGTACCAAAATAAGTGACAATAAAAGTAGAATCCTGCGGCATATTTTGACCATAATAAGCTGACTCCCCAACCCATTCATAATCCGTAGCGTGTTCCGTATAGGCATTTAAAGTAATGCGATTATTTTGACAAACTATCGTGTCTGTTGGTAAATGCGAAGCAGTTTTTGGCATATAATCCATACCAACCGTTACAGAATAATCAATCGTACAACCTTCTGCACTCGTTGCCGTTACGGCATAAGTTCCTGTATTGGAAATATTATAATTCGCTGTATTTGTGCCATCTTGCCATTGATATTGAACGCTTCCTTGAACAGTCGCATCAAGTAACCACGGAATATTTTCACAAATCGTTGTATCAATCGTCAAATGATTGAATAAACTTTGTGCAAAAAAAGCAACGTCAATCGTATCATAACGCATACAGCCGTTTGCTCCTGTTACCGCAACGTTATATATTCCTGCTGTTATAATATTGTAAGCATCTCCGTCAGAACCATCTTGCCATTTATAATCTACAATATCAGGATGAGCAACTGAAAGCATCAAAATTTCATTTTCACAAATCAAAGTATCGTTCCCCAGTTCCAAAGGTGGTAAAGGTGGTTCGATAACTTGTGTTGTATCGTAACTTATACAATTGTTTAAATCGGTATATTGAATCCAAACCGTTCCTGCCGTAGTTGGAATAAATGTTGCGTTTGTGCTGCCGTTTGACCATAATTTTTGACCTACGGTTAAGTTTGGTGTGATGACGGATTGAACATTGGTACAATTCAACAAAACCGTATCTTGAATATTTACGGTTAGTAAATAAGCAATTGTGATAGAATCGGAATCCGTACAGCCGATAGAATCTGTTGCGGTTGCATAATATAGACCTTCGGTTGTGGTTAAATAAGTTGAGTTATTACTACCATCTTGCCAAGTGTAGGTCAAATGTGTCGCTGTTCCTGCACTTAAATTCAGCGTATTGTTGAAGCAAATCAAGGTATCTTGTCCTAAATCAACGGCAACTTCATTGAAAGTTATCGAAATTGTATCATTCGCCACACATCCAAAATTATCCGTCAATTCGATAGAATAATTACCCGAAATATTGGTATTAAACGTTGCTGAATTACTACCATTTTGCCATTGATAATCTCGTGTAAATGTCGTTGTTGCGTCAAGCAAATAATTGGATTGATTACATAAAATCGTATCATTTCCTAAGTAAATACTCGGATGTGTCACTTGCGTAACGGTCACCGTATCTGAACTATAACAACCTGCTAAATCAACGACTTCCAAAATATAAGTTCCTTCTTGATTGGTCGTCAAAATATTGTTATTCGAGCCATCAGACCAAGTGTAATTCCCACTAATATTTGAAGTCAAGGTAAAATTCACACTATCACAAATAAAGGTAAAATCTTGACCTAAATCTGCCGTTGGGCGATAAGTAATCGCAATAGAATCTTGTCCAATACAGCCAATCGTATCCGTTAAAGTCACTTGATATATTCCTTCATCGGCTAAGAAAGTCGCATTAGTCGAACCATCTTGCCAAGTATAAATCATGTTCGGTTGCATCGCATCTAACAACCATTGCGAACCATCGCAAATTGCCGTATCTATACCAATATTCGGTATGACTTCATTCACCCAAAGTTGAATTGTATCATTTGCAATACAGCCATTTGTATCAATAATTTCTACGTGATATATTCCTGCGTTTGCAGTTGAAAAGGTAGAATTTGTTGTCGCATTTTGCCAAGTGTAACTGACGATGTTTGGCGTTATTGCATCAAAAATAACCGATTGTCCAATACAAATCGTGGTATCATTTTCTAAATTGACCGTCAGCGGCTCGAAGGTAATCACACTTATCGCATCTGTAATTTGGCAATTATTCGCATCGGTTACGGTTACGGAATAAGTACCGGTTGGTAAATCAACGACACTACTAAAAGTGTCCGTCGTATTCGTACTCCATTGATAAGTATAATCTCCTGTTCCATCAGTTGAATTTGCCGTAATGCCAACCAAACCATCACAAGATGTTCCGATAGTTGTCAAAGTATTGGACAATGTAATTGGCTGATTTAAGGAAAGGCTATCACTCGTTATACAACCGTTTGCATCCGTCACTGTCACATAATATGTTCCGAAACTCAAATTTGTCGCAAGACTATCCGTCTGCCCATTACTCCATAAATAAGTATAGTTGGAAGCACCATCATTTGCTACAATTTGGCTTGAACCATCACTGTACCCGAAACAACTAATACTTTGCCCATTATAATCAGAAGTCACACTTGCCGAAGCCGTCAAAATAGTTGGTTCCGTTAATAAAATACTATCGACTATTGAACAGTTATTTGCATCGGTTATGGTAATAAAATGTGTTCCTGCGGTTAGGATTGTTGCGGTTGCTGTTGTTTGTCCGTCTGTCCATAAATAGGTATAATTTCCTGTTCCACCTGTTGATGTTATACTTGCTGTTCCGTCATTATTGCCGTTACAACTTACACCAAATCCGTTGAAATTTGACGTTACTTGTGTCGTTGTGCTTAAAGCCGTTGGTTCTGTGATAATTATAGAATCAATTATAGTACAGCCGTTCGCATCGGTGATGGTTACGGTATGTATTCCTGCTGCGATGTTGTTAGCAATTGTAGTTGTTTGTCCGTTTGACCAATTGTAAGTGTAAGGGGTTGTTCCGCCTGTTGCGGTTGTTGTAATACTTCCATCGGTTGAACCATTACAACTTACTCCAAAACCATTATATACCGAATCTTGCGAAATAGAAATCACCAAAGCAGAAGGTTCCGTCAATACAAAAGTTGCTGTATCCGTACAGCCATTATTATCTGTTATGGTTACTGCGTAAGTTCCATTTCCTAAATTACTTTGGTTACTTGTTGTTATACTGTTATTCCATAAGTAAGTGTAATTCGGTACACCGCCAACAACATTCGTTGTCAATGAACCATCTGAAACGTCATTACAAGAGATAGAATCCGTTGCCACAACGGCAACAACCAAACTATCGGGAGCAGTTAATAAAATAGAATCTACAATGCTGTAATTATTAGCATCGGTTATCGTAACGATAGCGAAACCTGCACTTAATCCTGTGGCTGTAGAATCGGTTTGATTGTTATTCCATGAATAAGTGTATGGTCTTATACCGCCTGTGACACCCACATTTGCTTCTCCATCTTGACTTTGATAACAGCTAAGGCTATAATTATTAAAGTTAGAGGTTGCTATTGTGTTACTGCTCAATATATTCGGCTCCGTTAAAGTAATACTTGCCGAATCGGTACAGCCATTATTGTCTGTGATTGTTACATAATATGTTCCTGCAAAAAGATTATGAATCGTATCTGTTGTTTGGTTATTATTCCATAAGTAGGTATTTCCACCTACGCCGCCACTTGCTATCGCTTCTGCTTTTCCATCACTTGCACCAAATTGACTAATAGGCGAACCATTATAATTAGAAGCAACTAATGCAGTAGCGACTAAGGCAGTAGGTTCTGTAATTTCAACCAATGCCGTATCGGTACAACCATATAAATCCGTTATCGTTACTTGATAACGACCTACGGATAAGTTAGTAGCCGTAGCGGTTGTTTGTCCATTATCCCAAGCATAAGTATAAGGAGCAATTCCATCTGTGATATTTACAGCAGCCGAAGCATCATTTGCTCCAAAACAACTGACTCCGAAACCACTAAAACCTGTGGCAACGACACCATTTGCAATACAGTCATCAGAATAAACCGTAATGCGTACCGTATCTTGACTTATACAACCATTGGCATTTGGCAACTCATAAGTTAAAGCATGAACACCGACACCTGCTGCCGACGGGTCGAACGTTCCACTTCCATTGATACCTTGTCCTAACCAAGTACCACCTGATGGAGAAGCCGATAAATTAAAGGAAGGCAGCGTATCTACAACCGCCATATTATTTGGTAAAGTAACCGTTGTCGTTGGTAATACATAAACAACGACCGAATCTGTACTAATACAACCTTCAGGTCGCATAGCAGATACGATATAAGTTGTTGTTTGTGTGGGAGAAACGGTTCTAAATTCACTTGTATCCCCATCTGTCCAAAGAAACGTACAACCATCACACGCACCATAATAAACTAACATATCTACACTTTCACCTATACATATTGTTGTATCATGGTCTTTAAACAATTCAGATATTTCAAAAGTACTACAACAATCTTCAAACTCCCAACCTGTATTATTAGATATATCTACACTAATTCGTCCTGCTCTAAAAATTGCAGTTCCTGCGGTATCTAAGTCTTGCATAAAGATATAATTCATACAAATTGTATCGTTTAGGCTTTTTATGGTTGCCTGTGTACCAAAACTTTGTGAACGCATTAATATTGGGAATGAACCTGTACCTACGGCATGAATCCATCCATTTTGAGTAATGGTTGTAGTATCTTTAAAGTTGTAGGTTTGTCCTACTGCAAGTTGTAAGGTATCGAATTCCAAAACATTAGACCACTGATTAGGTCTTCCTGTTA
>Ga0222647_1000297_pt1 | contig 25189 bp, 16 predicted proteins | sample AntAcemetagen333_FD_179864 | JGI IMG/M metagenome (GOLD analysis project Ga0222647, IMG submission 179864) | Saline water microbial communities from Ace Lake, Antarctica - #333 | ecosystem: Environmental > Aquatic > Non-marine Saline and Alkaline > Saline | place: Antarctica: Ace Lake...
GGTAGGGGAAACCGATTCGATAGCGTGAACGCTTCCTTTACGACTCAAAAAGATCGTAGAATACAACGAACCGCCCGTAAACATTAAGGTTAAGCATCATCGTTCCATACGCCAAACTGCGATAAAATAACCCTCGAAATAGGTTTTTAGCAGTAATTGTAGCCGACTCGCCAAGCATGACTTGAATGATAATTGAACCGATAAAAGCGATTATTATGCTTTGCCAAACGGATTCTCGAGCAGCGTAAACTAAGCCGTAGATTACAAAGCCGTCGGCAAAACAGCCGAGTATTCGCAAAGGATAGCCGATGACGTAATAGACAATAAACCAAAAAGGAGCGTACAATTTTTGGAAGTTATAAGATTTGTCCGCTTCGACTTTTTCTTGCATGAAAGTTTCTATATTGACCATGATATTTTTTTTTTACGTACCACCAATCTCCAGAGTGGTGTAAAATGAATAGTTTAGATAATTTTTTTTTCTACACCACTCAAGAGAGTGGTGGTACGTTGGTTATTGCGTGGTTTATATTTCCTTTCGAGGTGTTTTTTGTACCACTCTGGAGAGTGGTGGTACGTTTGTAAAACCAAGATAACTGCCCTGCTTTTCGTCCTCGTTCGACTAAGTTTTTGGCATTCTCAATGTCTTGAATCCAAGTGTTTACAGCGGTTTTGTTTTCAGCATCAAGGATGTTTACCGCATTTTCGTAGGTTGCTAAATGGGTTTCCAACAATTGTAAACAACGGTATAAATGCCCTTCATTATCGCATTGCTGACCATAGATTTTATTCAAAATTGTATCAGTTTTCGGTATCAAAGTAGCGACTTGTTTACGTACCTTTTTTGGTGCAATAGCTTGGGTTTCGATATAATTTGATAAGGCATTTTTATTCAAATTGGCATTGAACCAATTGAAAAAGTGGCGTTTTATCGCTGTAACATTTGGATAGGTTGCACCGCTTGAAATTGATGTTTGGGTGAAGTGTTTCAGTAACAAATCAAACATGGGTAAGGTCAAAATTTCAGTTGTATCGACTTGTTTACAAATATTTTTACCGACAAACGTTTTCTTCCAAATTTCATCTTCTTCCAAAGAGGGGAGGAAATCAGTAGCGGTTTGATTTTCTATTTTTTCATTAGAAACCTCATTGGAAACCTCGTTAGCGAGGTCATTAGGAATTTCATTAGAAACTGTTTTTTTATTTTCTAAATTTTTCAAGAAAACATCAGCATCAGCTTTTGTTTGTTGTTGCTGTGTTTTAGTATTACTATGTTCAGTATTACTGTGTTTAGTATTACTTGGTGTCCTAGTTTTCTGTCCGTCGGAATTGTCGTCAGACGGCTTTTCCGTCCTACTGATTTTCGGTAGGTCGGTTTTCTCGATAGTCGGGAAATCTTTCACCTGCGGCAAATTTTTTTGTACTGCCTTTTTTGGTGTTTTCGGGAAATTCGGTCGGTAATTTAGGCACAGTTGATAAACTGTACCTTCAAATTTTCCTGTTGCAGCATTCCAAACCTTCACCAATTCCAAATAACCGAATTCCTTCAATTCTTTGAATCCTGTCCGCACAGAATGTTTACCATCTAAATCCGAACGTTCGACAATTTCGTCAATGTAGATTTTCCAATTTTTGGGACGAGAGAGTAGGAGTGCTAAAATTCCTCTCGCTTTGAAGCTCAATCTTTCATCTAAGAGAACTTCGTTGGAGATTTGGGTGAAGTTTGCAGTTTTTGCCTTTGTTTCGGGCAACACACTTTATTTTTGCCGTTTTGACGGCAATTCATTACTTTTGCTCATGATAATTAAGTTTGGCAAGGGGTGACACTTGTCGGTCGCCAAACTTTCTAAGTGTTGCCCCTATATATTAGAAATACATAAATTGTGTTTTCTTAACACAAGTGCAAGTATAAAACATAATTACTATAAAACAACTTAAAAGTGCATTAAAATAAATATTAAAGTTCATTATATGACAATTGGAGAACGGTTTGCATTGATTTTGAAGGAAAAAGGTGTTACCCAAAAGTCGTTTTCGGAACGAATCGGATACAGAGAACAATCTATTTCTAAATTGATAAAGGGACAAACTCAAAGTCCAAGAGCGGATTTAATTGTTCAAGTAGCAGTATCATTTCCTGATGTAAATCTGCGGTGGTTATTATTAGAAAAAGGTGAAATGCTTGTTGACAACCAAAATGGAGATAACTTAATTGTTGAAAATAGCCGATTAAAAGATGAATTATTGAATTCTAAAAATAAGGTTATTGAATTACTGGAGAAATTGAACGAAAAATAGAACGCCAAAACTATTTAGGGAAGTTTGAAAGAATAAAATAAAAAATTGATTAAGTCTCAGAATCGAATTATTGAGTTGTTAGAAAAGTGAAAGTAATAATTAATGAAAATAAATTCAGATATAAATATTTTAGGGAGTCTTCCTGATTGGGATTTAATTAATTTATTCTTTAATAAAGATATTAAAACCGTTAATGAAGAAGGTGGATTTCATACATATACGGCAATTAAAACAGATAAATCTGTCAAGCGATTCGAGAAAGCGATTACAGTGACTTTTTTACAATTTAAACAAGAAGCCTTTAAAAGTTTATTCAAATCTTTGTTGGATAACGAACAAATTAGTCAAGATACTCGCTTATTTCTTTTTTGGAATGCTTCATTGAACAATGAATTACTGGATTACCTGAATAGAAATGTATTTTTTCCTGCATTTTATAGTGGTCGAGTTTCGATTAGAGCAGAAGAGGTTACAGCTTGTTTGAATGACTTAAAACAAACAGAAGTTGCGTTACAAAAATGGTCTGAAATAACAATCAAAACAACTGCTTCTAAATATCTAACTTTGCTTAAAAAGTTTGGATTAATGGAAGGTTCTGTCAAGAAAAGTATTGTTCATCCGTACTTGAATGATAAAATGTTTGTTTATTTTATTTATTGGATGGTTGCCCTATCTGAAAAACCTAATTTGTTGGGTTCTGATTGGTTAAAATATAATTTTTCCGACTATCAAATATTCATTGAAAGACTCTTAAAAAAACGATTTACAAAATTCTTTAACGTTATTTATACAGGCGATAGATTACAAATTGAACCGCTAATCCCCTACCATGAAATTTATGAAACTATCACAAAATCCTGAAAACATAGTCGCACAGCTGGAGCAATTGGTCAACTCGAATAAGCATGCTGAAATTCGCCTGAATGCCAATGGTGGCAACTCTATACTCGTTCTTTGTCCACCACTGGAAGAAGCGAACTTCATTGCTGTTTTTGAAAAATCGTTGTGTAAAGATACTTATCAAATCATTAATTTGAATGACTTGCTAATTTCATTTATGGATGATAATAAAGAGGATATGGTTGAGCTGTTTGAATTATTGAGTAGCTCAATTTACCAAATATTTAAAGCCTCAGAAGAAGAAGAAACAATTGATTTCTTTTCTTTTATTATGAATACGATTCATAAAAGTATCGAACAGGGAAAAGTGCCTGTGATTGTTCGTACAGGTACTTTGTATGGTAGCGGTATTGATAGTATTCACCTAATGGAAAATCAAACGGTGATGAGGTCACCTGTACCCTTGATTATTTTATATCCTGCCAAACGAGAAGGCGAAAATATATTATTTCTTTCAACTCGTCCCGCATCAAAATACCGATGTATGATTCTTAATTAATTGAAAAAATTAAAACACCTATGAAAATAAAAGATATATTAACCTTAGACCTGACGGAAGATATTAAAAATGTCATTGACTTAGAGGACATTTCAGAAGCGGAGATAAAAATTGAAATTGAAGGGTATATTGTTACGGAAGGTTTGGCGAAAGAATACAGCCGATTCGTAAATATTTATACTGGAAATATTGCGGAAACTGGTGTTTGGCTTTCTGGCTTTTACGGTTCGGGTAAATCTTATTTCGGCAAACTACTGGGCTATATGTTGAGTAACCAAACAATAGCTGGAACACCTGCACGAGATAGAATTTTACAGCGGTTTGGCGGTATTAACGATGAAGCATTGGTCAAGAATAGCATCTTGCGATTGGACTCGATTGCTTCGAGAGTGGTCTTTTTAGATATTGCAAAACAAGACACATCTAAAGGTTTTGCTTACGCTTTATTTAAAAACTTCTTGAAGTCACTCAACTTACCCCAAAATGAACACGGCTTCCTCTTGTATAATCTGATGATGAACGACCAACAAGCGAGTGTCGATGATTTCATTTATCAAAATACGACAAAACATTGGAAGGATATTAAAAGTAATCGAATAAAGTATATCAAATTTATACAGGATATTTTTCTGAATAAAGGTAATACAGACGCAGATTATAACAATATGCTCGAAACCATTAGAAGAGATATTGATGAATTTAGTGCAGGTCGATTGAGAGAAGAAGTGAGCAACTATTTGCAAGTAAAAAGTAATGAAAGAATTGTTTTTTTGTTTGATGAGACGAGTGAAGCACTCAATCAAAAAAAATTCACTTTATTGGATTTAGAAGGTGTAAGTGAGTCGTTGTCTGCCTTAGGTGGACAAGTCTGGACGATTGCCATTGCACAAGAAAAGTTAGATGATGTCATTAATAACTCAAATATCAATAAGGCTACATTAACGAAAGTTACGGACAGATTTAAAACTAAAATACATTTAGAAGCAACCGAAGTTGATATTATTATCAAAAATAGACTGCTCCAAAAAACGTCCGATGGAATTAAGGCTTTAGAAGAACATTATCAAAAAAACTCAGGAAAAATAAAGGATCATGCGGCATTAGTTGGCGGCATTACGAAAACGGATAGCTTTGAAAGTTACAGCACCTATTATCCTTTTTATAAGTATCAGTTTGATTTATTACAAAATTTCCTTTTTGGTACAAAAGGTTATGCTTCTACCAAAGTAGCGGCACGAGGAATGATTATTACGGCTTACGAAATTTTGAAGTTAGATGTTCAAAATACAGCTTTATTTCGTACAGTTACGGGTTGGCAAATTGCGAAGCAAGGACAACCGCAGCCTGATGTTCGATTGGTCAGCAGGTATGATGGTGCGGAAAGAATTTTGAGAGAAGCAAGTTCAAGTATTTCTGGGCGAAAATTATTGGAAACCATCAATTTATTATACGAAGCAGAAGTTACACCGACTACGATACCGAATATCATAAAGGCTTATAGTAGCGATCCCGAAGAATATTACCGAATTAAAGTAGCTATTGAAACGGCTTTAGAAACGCTGACGAAAAATAAAATTTTATTAGATACCAATAAAACGTATCGAATTACCTCCGATATTGAACAACGTTTATTAGATGAAATGAGTGGTTTCACGGTGCAAACGTTTATTAAAAAGAAACAATTAGCAGACTATTACAAATCTGCTAATTTCACCAAAGTATTGAGCCGAATAACAGATGACAGCCTACCTTACGATTTTTATATCACAACGGATAATGATGATGAACTAACAAGACCAAATCAAAAATCATTAGGCATTAAATTCAAAAGTATTTATAATTTTTCTGATGACAGAAGTAAAGATATCGAAGGCTTAAAAACGGAATATCAACAAGATACAAGCACCCTTTGGCTCGTACCGAGTAATGAAGAATATAGCGAAATTGACCGCTTGATTGATGACGTAGAACGGATTACTTATTTGGAGCAGAAATATAACAATCCGAACTCTGACGAGGGAAAAGTAATGCTTAGTTTTTTGGCTTCTAAAGACGAAAAACAAAATCGTATCAAAATATTAATCGAAAGGGCTTTCGTCAATGGAATGGCTATTTATTTATACAATACCTTTCAACTAACGGATAGCAACTGGGAGGTAACGCTTAAAACGCAGCAGCGACAAGTCATTCAAAATGTTTATGCCAAACGCTTAAATAATCAGTTGAGCGATAGTTTGGCAAAATTGATTATTCGTGAAAATAAGAATGACCGATTAAGACAACATTTTAGCGGTAAGGACTTTGAATTTTTTGATGGACAGGGTAACTTTATTGGCGAACGCCTGAAAGTCGTGGAGGAAATCACGTACAAAATTAGAAACACCTATGTTGATGGAAAAACCTTAGAAGACGAATTGGAGAAACCGCCTACTGGCTTTACTTTCGGTACGGTCATTTCGACCTTAGCTGCTTTGATGCGAGGTGGACGAGTGATTGCAAAGTACAACGGTTCGGAGTTTTTTGCTTGGAGTGATAAAGGCGTTTTGGATATGTTTTCAACTGCTCGGGAGTTTAGAAAGGCATCTTTCAAAGCTATTTCTAAATCACTTTCCGCTACTCAAAAACAGGGGATTGCTCAGTCTTTATTGAATATTGATGTTGCTCAATACAGAGATAGAAACGAGGTCAAAATTGATTTCAACACTAATGATTTTGAGTTGATTAATGCCGTCAGAGGTTTGGCGAAATATTTTAGTCAAACGGTGACGACTTTAAAAAGAACCGAGGCAGAATTTGATAAACTTTTTCCGCATATTCAAGCAAAAGTCGATTATTTAAGCGATTTTACGGGTGCGGTGAGCGAAGCGAATTATATTGATAAAGCGGAAAAATTCTTGGCGGCTCAAACTGATTTTTATGAGGCAATTGATGCAATTAAAAAGGTAGAAAGTTTTATTGGTAAAAAACTGCCAAAATCGAAAATATGGAAAGCCTTTGTAGAAGAAGTCAAGGAAGATTTGAAGAAAGCAGCTCAAAAAAATACAAAAATTGATGCCCTTGCGACTGAATTTAATTCGCTGTATGTAGCAGATATTGTCCAACATTACACAACATTACGCAGCTTAATGCAAAATGTAAAAGACGAATATTTCCAATTTTTCAGTGCGGTAATGAAGGATTGTGCGGCTAAATACACGGAATTGCAGCAACTCGCTACGGGCTTAATTAACGAAATAAACACTTTGCCGCAAGGCTTAAATAATCTTGCTTTGGATAAGGCAAACCGCTTAGTGCGATATGCGAACCAACGCACACAGGCAAATATTAAAATCGACTTTAATGTAAAGGACAAAAATAGTCACTTTACGTATTCAGAAGTTTTATCTTTTATTGATTTATACAATAGCAAAAAAACGGAAGTCGAAATTACACAAGCAAGTTTAATTAGAGTCGCTCCGTCTGTCGTCAATAAGGATTACAATAAGGATAAAGTCGAAGAACCTGCGGCGGCGGCTATCGTAAAAATACATACGTATAAAACGAAATTACCTGCTAAAAATTTGGACGTTTTTGCTTACAAAAAATGGCTGCGGAATGAGTTGCAGAAGTTGGCAAGTGCGAAAGATGAAGATAAAATTGAATTGGAAGATTAGCAATTAAACCCACCCCCAACCCCTCTCTTAAAAAAGAGGGGAGCTTCACTCGGCTTCGCATTTTAAATTAAGTTGAGATTTAAAGTTGGGGTGAGTTCAACAAATAGAAAATAATTTTAAACCCTTATTATAAAAAACGCCAAACACATGAAATTAGCCAATCATACGGAGCACATCCGTCAACTCATAGATAAGGCTTTCCGCAATCGCCTTGGGCGAATGGGAATAACCGACAAACAATTAACCAACACCGAAAATATTCCCACGGAATATATTGGCGAAAGGCAGCGATTAGAAGGATTATATACCGTTTTTTTGGAGGAAATGAAAACGCCCAAATCGGCTTTTGAAAAATTGGTGGAAGAGCTGACGTTTACGCTTTTTAATCGGTTGGCAGCTTTGAAAGTCATGGAAGCACACACTTTGCATCCTGACATCGTGACGCAAAGAACCGAATATGGCGACCGTTCTTTTGCTCATTATGCTTGGATTGAAGAAAATCCTGAGGCTCGAAATCAAGAAGCCGAAGATTTATTGCCGTTTTTTGAAGCGGAACTGACGAAATTATCTAACGATATTCCCCTATTGAGTGTCAAACATCCGTATCATTTGCTGCCGACTGCGATTGAGCTAAAGCGAATTATGGAGGCGTTTAATGCTGTGGAAAAAGATGCACAGGTCGAAACCGATATTTGGAAAAGTGATGATGTGTTGGGTTGGTTATACGAGAGTTACAACAATTATAAAAAAGATGCACACAAAGCGAGTAAAGCCAAAACGGAATATAATAAAGTAAGTATTCAAAGTCAGGTTTATACGCCTCGTTGGGTTGTGAAGTTTTTGGTGGATAATAGTTTGGGGAAATTGTATTTAGAAATGTTTCCCGATAGTGAAATCAAGGGTAAATATAAAATTGCGAATGCGCCGACTTCGCAATGTCGAACGCCGAAACCGCTACATGAAGTGAAACTCATCGACCCTGCAACGGGTTCGGGGAATTTCCTCTTGTATAGTTTTGATTTATTTTATGATTTGTACCAAGACCAAATCGAGGAATACGATGCCGACTATAACGAACGAGATATTCCAAAACTAATCATTGAAAATAACCTACATGGCGTTGATTTAGATGATAGAGCGATACAGTTGGCTCAGTTGGGTTTGTATATCAAGGCGAAACGTAGAAACCGTGGGATTAAAATCAATCATTTTAACATCGTGAGTTCGGATTTCTTTTTGCCTGCTTATGATGCCGTCAAAGATATTTTTGAAAAATATGATGGCGTAGGCGATAGAGAACGCAAGATTATCGAAGAACTTTGGGACGATTTACAAAACGCTCATAAGTTTGGTTCTTTGGTGCGTTTGGAAGAAAAAATGAGCTTGCGATGGTTTGGTACAAAGGAGACAGTAGCGGATAATGTGGTTACTTTATTTGATAACGAAAACGTAGAGGATTATCAAACTTTCAAAAATAATTTCTTTACTAATTTGCAACAAGCGATTAGCGAACACACGACTAATCAAGGACTGACTTTCTTAAATACCAAAACCAAAGATGCGATTACTTTTTTGCAATTGCTAACACAAAAATATGAGGTTGCGACCGCTAATCCGCCTTATACGAATAGTGCTGATTTTGGTAAGGATTTAAAAAAATTCATTGAAGCCAATTATAAAAAACCGTACGGTTTTCATACCAATTTATATGCAACTTTTATTAAACGTTGTTATGAATTAGTAGAAGATAAAGGCAAAATGGCGTTAATTCATCCGCTTACGTTTATGTATATCAAAACGTTTAAAGATGTTCGGGAATTTATGATTAAAAATACCCAAATTAACGTTTTTGTAGATTATGGTTTAAGTAATCTATTTGGAACTGTTATGGTTGACCCTGCTTTTTATGTTTTAGAAAAACAAAAAGCGAAAAATCCTGCTTTGTTTATTTCACTTGACCAATATACAAGAACGCCAAATGAAAAGTACAAAAAGGATTTTTGCTTAGAAGCCTTAAATGACTACGTTGCTAATCAACCGAATAAACACAATATCAAACTGCCACAAGAAAAACTCAAAATTATTGATGGAATGCCGTTTATCTATTGGATTAGTGATGGGTTTCGGGAGAAGTTTGAGGGGAATGCGTTAGATGAAGTATTGTTTATTAGACAAGGAGGTGCTACAGGTAATAACCTTAGAACAATAAGATTTTGGTGGGAGGTTAAAAATGAAGATTTGTCAAAAATATATGGCGATAATAATAAATGGGTGATTTTTCAAAAAGGTGGTCCTTTCTCTAAATGGTATGGAAATAATTGGTGTGTAATTGGTTACAATGACCCAATTGAATATGTTTTTCTAAAAGAAAATGGTAATTCTTTACCAAGTGAAGATAAATATTTTTTTGAAGGTATTACTTACTGCAGCAGCGGTTCTAAAGGAACCACTTTCAGATATATGCCATCAAACCATATTATTAGTGGTGCAGGTCCAGGCATTTTACCATCTGAATATGATAACGTACCTTATCTACTTGGTTTTTTAAATTCAAAAACTTCATCTTACATAGCAAATTGTTTAAATCCTACTGTTAATACAACTCAAGGGGATTTAAAAAGAATACCTTTTGTCCAACCCGAAAATATAATAGAAACCAAAATAACAAAATTAGCACAACAGAATATTGATATAAAAAAACATCGCTGTACGTATAGTCTTATAGAAACGAACTACGAAAAAAGTCCACTATTGACTTTTATGGATAATACGCTATCGGAAAGGGTAAAGGCGTATTTAGATGATGAAAATGCGGCATTGACGGAAGTCTTATTGAATGAAGCGATCATCAATGAGTTGGTTTTTGAAGTCTATGAACTCAGCCCCGAAGATAGGGCACAGGTAGAAACGAAGATGGGGAAATCTATCGGGGAATTAGGAATTTCTCAAGAATTAGGAATTAAGGCGGCTTATCTTGCTGCTGCGAATATTGAAAATGAGGTGGTTTTGCAGCATATTGAGGAGTTACCGCTTATCGCAATAACTGCCGCCAAAAAGCAGGAAATTATTGCAGGTTTTGCGACTTTATACCAAAGTAATAAGGACTTAGAGGAATTTTGTATCACGCATCAAGTCAATCCGATAAATGTTTGGTATTGGTTCAAAGAAAGTCGAACGCTACCGAAAGCGAGAATGGCAGATATTGCCTTGGAGTTTTTGGCAGATGCAATCCGCACTTTATTGACGATAGATGAAGATGGGATTATTCCGTTGGTCGGTTTGACGGGCGAAGCCCAGTTAGCGGAGCGTTTGGAGGCATACTGTTTGGATGATTTAGGCTTTTCATTTGCCCAATATTTGCAATTAGAAACCTTATTAGGTCGTCCGCTGAATGATTATTTGGAGCAGCATTTTTTCAAAAACCTAAGCGACCATTTGAACTTGTTTATGTATTTGCCGAAAACGCCCTTTATTTGGCATTTGAGTAGTGGCGAACACCAAGGTTTTGAAGCCTATATTTTGATTTATAAATGGAATAGAGATAGTTTGTATAAGTTGAAATCAGACTATTTGGACAAACGGAAAGAAAATTTAGAATATCGCTTGATTACGCTGCAAGACACGAATACGGCACAGGCTCAAACCGAAAAAGAGGTGATTAATTTACAATTAGACGAAATTAGCCGCTTTACGGAAAAAATAAATGTCTTAATAGCGGAAAATTATAATCCGATATTGGATGATGGTGTTGGGAAAAATATCGCGCCGCTACAAAAGAAAGGTTTGTTGAAAGCAGAGGTATTGAAAGACAAGCAATTAAAGAAGTATTTGGATGCGGATTGGTAGTTTTTTGAACCCATCTCTAACCCTTCCCTTGCAATGGAAGGGAACAGCATTCGGCTTTAATTAAATGGCGTATTGCTGTTAGGTTTTTCGCCTTTCCAAGGAAAGAATGGGTTCAAGTAAAATAGTCTATTTTAAACGCAAAAAAAATCTCTCTTTCTGAAAATAAATAGGAATAACACTCGGTTCTATCAAAGCGGAGTGCTGCTCCCTTTCCATTTTTAAGGGAAAGGGTTGTGGATTGGGTTCAACATAAATAAACCGAAATCAATGACAGATAAATGGTTTTTAGAAGATATAGAACAGTCGATTAATAAACAAAATCGGTTGGTGATACTTGACCCGAAAGGTCGAGCAGATTTTTTATTGAAAGTGTTGAAAGAACAAGATTACCTTGTTTTTGAAACGGATGTCGCTTTTAATAAACAGGAAGCGAAACGAGTGGAAGAAGAGCTGTTTTTGCGATACGAAGCCGATGGCAAATATGCCGCAGAAAAAGTGATTTTTTATGTGCAGCGGGAACAAAATCAGTTGAGTTTTTTGTACGATTACTGTTTTACGCACGGTTGTTTAGACTTGACGAACATGGAAACATGGCTAAAGGAAAAAATATTCAAACAGACAGATTTGCAAGTCAATATTCCGACTGAAAAGTTATTGACTTACGCCAAATTAGGCATGGGAAAAGGTTTGGCTTGGTGGCAAAAAGTACTGCAAGATTTGGAAGATGCCGTCGTTTTGAAAGAGGAAATCTTACCATTTTTGCATGAGCCTGAGGCGCATTTTAATAATAAGGAAGCCGATATACGGGAATTAATCGCAGGGAAATTTTTTGATTTAATCGGTCAGCCGATGATGAAAAAACCGCCTGTCATCCTTGCGACAGCAGTTGCCAATTTTATTTTTGATAAATTGTTGCACAATACAATTGATGCGGAATTGTTGAGCATTTATAAAAAATGGTTGGATAGCAATACGTATTCGGAAAGTTTGCAAGGTTATTTGCAGCAATATAAGATTTCGCCTTCGGTTGATTGTTGGAACGTTCACCCGGAACACAGTTTTCAATCCGTTGATGTGTTACAATTACAAGATTTGACGGCACATTTTAGAGATAAGGCGTATTTAAACAAAAAGTTAAGTGCGATTAAAAAACGAGCAAAATATCGACACGCACCAACTTGGTGGAAAGATATTTTGGTATTAATGACTTTTAATTCCAAACCGCTTTCGAAGTGCGATGCCTTGTATAAAGTGGTGGATTATTACACCTATCATTTTCATCAAGTCGATAGGGCGATACGAAATATTTATGCCACGTTTTTACAAGATGAAAACATCGTCCGACCGCTGCAAGAACATTACGAAGCCTTAAATCGGGAATTGTTAACGCATTGGTTTGACCTTGCTGATGAATATGAAACCAATCAACAAGGCAAGTTAGTTGAGTTAATTCAGGCAGCAAAACGGAGTATCGCGATTATCGTAGGCGATGGCGTTCGTTACGAAATAGCGGATTATGTAGCAACGGTTTTGGAAAAACAATACAAGGTTGATAAAGGTATAATGTTGGCAGATATGCCGTCCGAAACGGAACACAATATGAGTGCGCTGTACGTTGGAAATAAGGAAGTGATTGCCGTTCACAAAGAACGAGAAAAGCGGTTGAGTGAAATCACAGGGAAGGCAATTCATTATTTAAACTTAGAAGAATTGCATCAAGGCGTTCAATCGAATTGTTTGGTGCTGACGTATAAAGATATTGATAGTGCAGGTGAAAAGCTACAACAAGGAGCGATAAAGCTATTTGGCGAGTTTGAAAAGGTGTTGATTGAGAAAATAGATTTGTTGTTAAAAATGGGTTATGAAGTGCATTTAGTAACGGATCACGGTTTTGTTCTCACAGGTTTATTGGACGAAGCCGACAAAATAGCTCCGACAACAGACGGCAGAAAAGAGGTTCACGAGCGATTTATCCGAACAGTGGACAAACAAAACGATAAAGATTGGTTGTGTTTTGATAAGAATTATGATGGTTTCAGATATGTTTATGCAGCGAAAAGTGATAAACCGTTTAAATCAAAAGGCGTTTATGGTTTTGCCCATGGCGGTTTTACGCCACAAGAAATTATTATTCCGCATTTTGTTTTTAATAAAAAAGTAGCTGCAACGACTAACTTAGCCGTCTCAATAGCGAATAAGTCGGACTTAAAAGAAGTGACAGGCGAGCTATTCGGTATGAAACTATCTTCTACCAAAGGCGATGATTTGTTTTCTGCGAGTCGAAAAGTACAAATTGTATTTTATGCCAATAATCAAGAAATGAACCGCAGTCATATTATCACGGTAGAACCGAATAAGACACTTTCATTTGATTTTTCATTTAGTGGCAATGATGAAATTACGGCTGTTCTGTTAGATGCAGTCACACAAGAACAATTAGATAGTACGATTATTAAGAAGTCAAACGCAAGGGATTTTGGTGGTCTTTTTTAAAATAACAACACAATGATAATATTAGACGATTTAGATAAGAAAGCATTAGAATATTTCAGAGGATTTGTAGTCAAAAAAGACTTGGTCGGTATCATCAAAGGCGGAGCGAATGTACCTGCTTTTGTGTTGGAATATTTATTGGCGAATACTTGCAGCACCGAAGATGAAGCAAAGCTCAAAGAAGGCATGGAAAATGTCAAAACGGTACTTCGCAATCATTACGTCAATCCCGAAGAAAGTGCTTTGATAAAATCAAAACTAAGAGAAAAAGGCAGTTATAAAATTATAGATAAAATCTCGGTCGAGTTAGATGCTCAACGAGATTGTTATTGGGCAAATATCAGTAATAGCAATATCCGAAAAGCGAATATTAGCGATGACTTGGTGCGTCAGCATGAAAAGTTATTGTTAGGCGGTATTTGGGCAATTATTGATATGGAATACGATCCGTTGATTATGGAAGGAAAAACGGTTTATCCTTTTGTGGTGAGCAGTATCAAACCAATTCAGTTATCGAGTTTTGATAATAGCAGCATCGCCAAAAAACGCCAACATTTTTCAAAAGCAGAATGGAAAACGTTGTTGTTGCGAAGTGCAGGTTACGAACCGAATAGCGAGGGTTTGGACGAACGCAAGTTGGATTTGTTGTTGTGCCGTTTAATTCCTTTAGTCGAGTCGAATTTTAATATGGTGGAGTTAGGGCCTCGCTCTTCGGGTAAATCTTATATCTATAAAGAAATTACGCCTTATGCGATTTTGATTTCTGGTGGTCAAGGTTCGGTCGCTCAATTATTTGTCAATAATACAACAGGACGAGTCGGAGCAGTCGGTTTATGGGATGCGATTTGTTTTGATGAAAGTACAGACAAACTGTTTAAAGATAGAGATGCGATTCCTTTGATGAAAGATTATATGGAATCGGGTTCGTTTTCGAGGGCAAGAGGTGGAGAAATCACAGGTTCTGCTTCGATTATTCTAAATGGAAACATCAATCAACCCGTCGAAACGGTTCTGAGAACTTCGCATTTGTTCAGTCCGCTTTCCGAGGAAGTCAATCATGATACCGCTTTTTTAGACCGAATTAATTTGTTTTTGCCCGGTTGGGAAATCACAAAATTCAGTCCTGAAAACTTCACGAGTCACTTTGGTTTTAGCACCGATTTCTTTTCAGAAATCTTAAAATCACAACGAAAAGCAACCTATTACAACGCTTTAGATGAATTTTTCACCTTAGGTTCACACTTAAAGCAAAGAGATTCAAGATCAGTCAGACGGATTGTTTCAGGTTTTATCAAGTTGCTACATCCCGATGAAAAATATACGAAAGAAGATATTAGAGAATATCTAACCCTCGGAATGGAAATGAGAAGACGAGTAAAAGAACAACTCAAACGAATTGGCGGTATGGAGTTTTGGGATACCAATTTTTCTTACATCGACAAGGAAACACAAGAGGAGATTTTTGTGGGTTTACCGGAAGAAAAAGGTTCGTCACTCATCGAAACCAATCCGCTTTCGCCAGGCGTTTGCTATACCGCAACCAGTAATGGCGATAATACAGCTTTGATAAAAGTAGAAGTCGTTGCCCTCAGAGGTTCTGGCAAACTAAATATCACCGGTACAAATACGCAATCGGTCAAAGAAAACATCAAAAATACGTTTAACTATCTAAGAGCCAACGAAAAAAGTATTTTGAATGACAAACATTCCCTATCAGGCTATGATTTAAGCATTCAAGTCAGCAACCTCATGGGAGCAGCAATTAGTGATGGCATCGGAGCAGCAGTTTATGTCGCCATCATTTCCGCTATTTACAAGAAAAATCTAAAAGGCGGTTTGGGCGTTTTAGGCAATATCTCCATCGGAGGAGCCGTAGAACGCTCTCTAAACTTTGCCGACAAAGTCAGCTTACTTTCTGAAAATGGTGCAAAAATCGTCCTCGCACCTATGGATAATATTTCAGAAATCGGTACTTTACCAATGTCTATCTTGGGTAAGACGGATATTCCTTTTTATGGGAATAGTCAGATGTTGTTGCAGAAGGCGGTTTTGGGGGAATAGGGGTGAGTTATTTTGTCTATTACTAAATAATATTATTTAAGCAATAAAAAATTAAAATTTGACAAGACCTAAAGTAAAGGTCTTTGGAATTTACGTTCGTTTTTATGAATTAGAAGAGAGTATTAATAATTCTTCTTTCAAGGAAAATTGAATACTCTCAGAGAGAATTATAAATATCAGCTACTCAAGTAGTAATTCAAATGGGTGTAGTGAGGTGGTTTATTTTGGACGAAATGCTTTAACGTATTCATCTAAGATATACCATTTTTCGCTAATATTATTGCACCGACTTTTAGTATAATACTCTTTTTCTTTATCAGGATGATTGCCACCTTCTATCAATATTTCTGTTTTATTATTTACTACTCTTTTATCTTTATAAATTCCGATATGCCCGTATAAATCATGGGCTTGAGAGTGATTATTATCAAATATGATAATATCTCCATCTTGAAATGTAGAATCTTTTATTTCAACATAGCTTAGGTTTTGTTTTATATCATCTTTGATAACCGTAATCATTCCTAACAAGACCTCATCCCATTCGTGTGCATTTTTTGTTGGTCCTGAAATCTTTAATTGATGTTTTACAAAGTCAACACATTGGCAATCTACAGGTTTGGAAGCAGCTGAGGTTACACCACCAAAAATCCACCCTTTATCTTTATCTTTTTCTGTTAAAGCAACTTCATACCAATAATGTCTTCCAAAAGGATGAATAACGGAACTTTCACCTTCTGTAAGAATATCTAAATTTTGTCCTTTCCTAAAAGAGTGAGTTATTTGACCATTAGGTTGATCATATATTTTTGAATCTTTGATAAGGTATAACACTGTTAGATCGTCAGTAATTAATAAACTACCATAAATATAGCCCTCAAAACCCTGGTAAACCACTCTATACCAATTTGTCCAAGCCGAACCTATTTTATCTCGGTAAGGTGTTTTACTGATAACTTTAAGTTTATCACCTTTATACAAGGTAGTTACGATGTCACATTCAAGTGAGCCACAGTTTCTAATATTAACAATTGTTCCTCCAACACTACCATCTATGTTTAATAAAATTTCTTTAGATTCGTTAGGTATAATCTCTATTAATCCTCCAAATACAAATCCCGTGTCTTTGCCTATAATTACTTGATACCACGGATGTGTACCGTAACCGTCTATTGTTTCTTCATTCTCTGTTTTGATAAGTTTACCTCCCTCACTTTCATTTAAAATACCAATTGAAGGACACTTTAAACTACTACATTTCCGGAATGTGACGTTATCTTGTGAAATTCTCACTGTGGATTGTGCATTGAGACCTAAATAACTAAACATCCATAAAATAATCAATGTAAAGTATTTCTTTGAAGATAAACAGTTTAAATTATTCATAATAAATAAATTGAATATGATAAGGACAAATGTATCGAAATATTTTATGCTTAAAGGCTAGCTTTATCAACGCAAAAAAGTAATAAAAGAGGATTAAAATACCACTCTTTTACAATGTTTTCTTGATATGTCTGCACTTATCTTGTTGATAAAGTCGCTGTTTTGTTTGTCTTAAAGTACTATGAATTGGACAAAAAATAAGCGATAATGATTAGAGAAATATCTATATTTACCCCTGTTATTGTTAATCCGGAAAGTTGTAATAACACATCATAAACTGAAAAATCCATCACTTTTTGATATTTTTGCCTAAGGCTCAAATTTACAACTTTTTTAGCGTTTTGCAGAAATTGTCAAAGAGCCAAAGATTTTGCCATAAGCTGCTCGGTCATCGTTCAAGACTTCTTGATTTATTCTATTACCAACATGCCAATACAATAAAGTCAATTGACTATTAAAGGCTTGACTTACAATCTTACGAGTCTGGCCTATAACTTCTTGAATATCAAATAGCAGCTGTTCCTCTACCTTATCCATTATCTTGTTTTTTTAATAAGTATCAACAACAACCTTCCCGATTACCGCTGCATCTATCAACACCGTTTTATATTCTTTTAACGCTACGATTTTTTACTATTTTAACTTGTAGTCTTTAGTGATTAGCTACTTAGTTACTAGTCAATTAGTTATATAGATTTGGCTTTGGCTTTGCAAAAGGTATCTAAATTTATTACCATTTTTTAGTTCTAATTTTTTATAAAAGTTTCATCAAAATGTAAAATTGAGAAGTAGTAATGTATTCAGCTTTTCTTTTACACAAAAACCGCATTTTTTCTAATTTTTTAGAAATAGGTTTTGCAAAAAGTTAATGCCGTAACTTATTGATTAGCAATAATTTATATCAAATATGAAAACTTCAATTTAACCTAATGTTGATTTTTACTTTTTCGATTTTGTTAATACGACCATAGGCAAAATGACATCTCTATATTTTCCTCGTACATACCACATACACATCTCTAATGCAGTCACCAGCGATTGACCAAGTAAAGGACACTAATTTGTTGTGAACGGCTTGATTCATTCTTTTTGAGTTATGGTTTTTGTGTAGTCCCGGGTTCTCGGGATTTTTAGCTACCGTATAAAAAGTGGAAGTTAAAAGATAAAAACTATAAACTAAAAGTTAGTAATTAAAATATTTGGCTCTTTGACAATTTCTGCAAAATTCGAATAAATTGAGATTTTCGTAACGGCTGTCTTTAGCTGCCGCAAGGATTTTGAGACTTTTCGGAAGCTAAAGTAGCCGCTACGTGCAGAAATTGTCAAAGAGCCAAATATTTTTTATAGTCTGGAGAAGTATCGTTCGGATTTAAGAAGAATCGATTTTAAGTGAATTATTTTTTCATCATTTGTTTTGTTTTGTGAAAAGTTGATGTACCTTTGCTACTATACCACTTAGCAGTCATACTCTAAATGGGTATCGTGCTGTGATTTTATCATCTTAATTAAAAAATTATGAAAAAAGTTAGAAAAGAGTTCAACAGGAAATTAATTAATGGAAAACTTCCGATTACGTATCAAGATATACAGCAAGAGGTAGAGGGAAGCAGAAATCCGGCGATCGCTCGTGCAATACCCGAGAAGTATATGAAGCCGATTGAAGGGAGAATACAACATATTAATCTGAATTATGGATTAGATAAGAAAATCCCAAATCTTACACTTTTGATTAGTAACGAATCTTCACAGTACGGCTTGTGTAAAACTTTTGTTGCAGAAGATGGTGATTTAGATGAGGAATTAAAAGCGGCATTGGATTTTGATTTTGAAGCTGTTGATTATTATATGCAACAATCAATTGATAGATACCGAGCTGCTAAAAAAACAAGAGTAAAACGAGAGAATCAGAGGCTTGCATGGAATTTTCTATTACAAGTATTAACACATTATAAAAGGGAAAAAAGAGAAATTTTTAAATTTAAAAAAGATGATGAAAACTAAAATCAGAATCGAAGGAGATGCTTTAGCATCAGCGTATGCTGTTTACATTATTGAATTATCAAACGATGGCAAACAGTATTATTATATTGGTCAAACAGGCGATGGACATTACATTACTGCAAGACCTCCGTTTAGACGATTAGTAGGACATTTGGAAAATAAAAATCGTTCTACTCAAAATCAAATTTACAAATTTGTAGCGTATGAAATGTTAGGTTTCGAAAAGCGAGATAAGAAGATTGATTTTACACTACACGAGAAAGAAGCGATAGAAAATTGGCTAACTAATTCAACTGTTGAAATGACAGAATATAAGTTAGAAACGTTTGATTTTCATGCTTCAAAAGAACCACATACGGAAAAGCGAAGAGCTGTATTAGAATTTGAAAAAAAGGTTATTCGATTATTTTCAAATGCAGGAAAGGTATTAATTAACAAAAGTCAACCGACACCAAAAAGTGATATTATTGCTTATCCAGAAGCATATGCTGATATTCGTAAAGAGTTTGGCGTTTAGAATGTTTTGTGATTGAATGATAATTAATTTTATTTTGAGTTGAAAATTAAGACTTTATGATATTGAATTAGAAATAGACATAAGTTAAGTGAGATAAATAAGTCATTACTTCGGATTAGATTTGGTGAAAAATAAGTAGTCGAACGTCGGAAATTCCTGATAAAATAAAAACTTAAGCAATGCTTTATTTCAGGTTTTATGTGGAATTTCCTAAGTATCGAAAACGAATAACTTACAAATGGTAAAACGGATAGAATGAAATTATTTAGCCAACGAAACAAATGAAGGTTTTATAATTCTCTTGATTGAAAAATTAATTTTCTACTCTTTATAACTTAGGTTTCACACCCCTAATTAGGGCCTACCTTGAAAATAAGAAAGTAAGTTACGAAAAGATGCTTTTCCGAATAAAATTTGGGAAAGCATTTTTGATTTGAGGAGTTAAATATGATTTAAGAATTAATGAAGGTAGGCTAAAATAAATAAGGATATAATAAACCTTAGGGTGTTTTAAGGTTGATTTTAAATGGTTTTGGATAAAAAAGATACAGGTTGGGAATAAAAGTCTGTAAATATTACCATGTTGCAGCAATAATTGGAGCATTAGGACTTTCAGGATTATTTACATGAAACGCTCCCCAAATTTCATCCTGAAGCGGTCATACTGCCCGAACCAATGACAAACAAACTTTCTTTATTACCCAATAAAAGCATGATTTTAGGATAAAAAACGCCTTTTTGGTAAAAAACTATACGTTTTATGAATTGACTTATCTGCAAACTCTAATAGACTTGTTTAACTTTGATTATCAATTATTTAACTGCAATTGATAGTTCCATAATCCTGCTGCTATCCCTAATATCCTGTTTTTTGTGACAGAGCATTTTATCCGACATCTGTTTTCTAAAACTCCGTATCTTTTCATTCTACCGATAGTATGTTCAACAAATATACGTTCTTTACTGACCGCCGTATTTTTATTTTTTTGCTCTCGTATTAATTCAGGTTTAGGATTTTTTTCGATTTTTGTGATTCTTTTCTCCAATAATCAATTCTTTAATTTCATATAATTTATCAATTCTTTAATTTCATATAATTTATCAATTCCTATGAAATAATCTATGCCAAAATCCTCGAAAATTATAGGGGTTTCAAAGTACTTTATTGAAAATTTAATTGACACAGATTCGCTACCTTAGCTAATTGATGAAAATAGAGATTTACTTGTTTGATGAATTCAAAATCAGTGAGGAGTAGATTAAAAGACGAGTTAATGAATTCAGAAAATGAAATTATTGAGTTTTGGGAGAAAGTTGATGAAAGATAAAACGATTGAAGCACAGGTAATTTCCACGTGTATTTCCCCACTTATTAACATGTATTCTCTGTCTTCTATTTTAATAATATTTCCGAAATAGCTTAAAATTTATTTTCATTACAAGTAAAATATATATACATTGTGGGTGGACTGACTTATAAAACTAAAAAGTGTATATATTTTGTCTTAGAAAATTTTTTGATTGACCTTATGAGAAAATAGAATGTTTTCATCTTTTTAATATTAATAATAAAACAGCAGATAACCTTATAACTAAAAATTAAATGAAAAAAGTAATTGGAATTGACTTAGGTACAACAAACTCCGTTGTTGCCTTCAAAACAAAAAGTGTAGAAATCCTTCGTAACAAAGAAAATCAAGAATTGACTCGTTCTTGTGTTGGGCAAAAAGATTCAGAGATATTAGTTGGTCGGTCAGCATTTCAATTGTTGAAACGCGACCCAGAAAACACCATTTTATCCGTAAAACGATTGATGGGTGTAGGTTATAATGACGAAATGACGCAAAAAATGATTGCGGAAACCCATAAAGTTCGGGGTTATTATAAATATGCAATCAGGCAATTACAAGGCGGAACAGATAATGCAGTTGCCGTTCTTTTAAAAGGAAAACAATACACACCTGAACAGATTAGTGCGGAAATTTTAAAGAAACTAAAACGTGATGCGGAAGAACGGTTAAATGATGAAGTGACGCATGCCGTAATTACCGTTCCAGCTTATTTTACGGATAAACAGAAAAATGCTACAAAGTTGGCTGCTAAATACGCTGGGTTGAAAGTCCAAAAATTGTTGGCAGAACCAACTGCTGCCGCTATTGCTTATGGTGTTGATGAGTTAGCACCCGGTGATGCAAAAACTGTTTTGATTTATGATTTTGGTGGTGGAACATTTGATTTATCTATTCTTAATATCGTTGACGGACAGTATTTGGAAATGGGAACTGGTGGTGATAGGTGGCTTGGAGGTGATGACATTGATAATGCTTTATCCAATTATATTTATGATAAAACGTGTGAAGAACACGGTATTGATAGTGATGCGATTGACGACTTAATTAATAATTTGTCATCTAAAAACAAATTTCGATTTCTTTCCGATTTTAGGGAAAAGGTGGAGCAAGTAAAGATTGAATTGAGTTCTGCGAATAGTTCCGAGTTTATTTTGGAAGATATTTTAGAAGATGAAAATGGCGACAGTCTCGATATTAATATCAATATTTCTCGAAAAGAGTTTGAAAACTTAATTCGTTCTTTTATCCAAAGAAGCATTGATTTGATTGAGGAATTAGTCCGTAAGATGAATTACGATATGGATATGATTGATAATATTTTATTAGTTGGTGGAACTTCTTGTATTCCTTTGGTCAAAGAAATGTTGGTCAAAAAATATGGAAGCGATAAGATAAAAATCAGCAAAAAACCAATGCTTGCTATTGCAGAAGGTGCAGCAATATTAGCACACAGATTAGATGATAATTTTGAGGCGGCAGAGGACGATGACACTCAAATAGATGAAGTAATCTTCACAACAAGTCATGATTATTTTATTAAAATCAACGTTGATGGTGAAGATAAACGAGAAAAAGTATTAGAAAAACAAACACCTATACCCTTTAAAGTATCAGAAACATTTAAAACAACTTCCAATAATCAGCGGTTAATTGCGATTGAAATAGAAAATGACGTTGAAGATGGTAAGTACGAAAGTGTTGCTTTAGGTTTTTATTTGATAGAAGGAGATATACCGATTAATTCAAGTTTTGTATTTGATTTTAAGATTGGTGTCGGAGAAGATAATAATGATATTGTTCATGTTTCTGTCTATCCTCAAGGAGAGAAAAACAAATCAAAAGCGATTACACTTAGTCGAGGGGGAAGAGATGAAAAAACCTTGAATATTCTTAATAACTTAGTTCAACGAGCAATTAAGGAAACAAAAACACGAGAAGGTGAAGCTAAAGCTATTGATTTAATTGCAAAAAAGGTACGTGAAATAAATAATATTGGTATTGAAAAAATTACAAATGAGGACTGGGCAAGAATAGAATATCAGATTGAAGAAGAATATCAAGAAATTATAAGGGAGGAAGGCGAGGGAAACTCGGCGAAGGACAGTATCATTTATTTTGCGAAAAGAATGATTCATGAATTTAATTCAGTCATTAATTCTGCGGATGTTCAAGTAATGATTTCATTAATCACCAAATTAGAAACAGGTGAAGGAAACGAGGAAGTTCTTTTAACTCAATTAATGCAAAAAACGCTGGGAGATTATGGCAAATTAAATGATGCCTTAAATATAGAAGGTTTTGCAGAAAGAGTAATGGATTTACCGAGTACAAGTGCTGGAGATTCTGCAAAGAAACAGCGTGATATAAGTTCACTACAAAATATGGCACAACAAATTAAGAGTAAATTTTTAGCACAACAATCAGGAGAAGCAATTAGTCTATTGCAAGAAGCTGAATTGATTATGGAAGTTTATAGAAAAAGAATGTAATATGGAATGTCCAATTTGTGATAAGGCAGGATTGCCTGAGAACGCTATGATATGTCCGCAATGTGATAGTGACTTATCAGGTTTTATACTTATTCAGAAAGTTGCTACACAAAAGCAACTTTCTGAAAAGCAGCGTTTAGAATTAAAGCAAGAATTACAGAAAAATAAGATACAAAAGCGAAATGTGTTGCTGTTGAGTAGTGCTTTTATTTTACTTTTGTTTTGTACTTCCTTATGGTTGTGGAGTGATGAAAAAGGTACGTCACCTTTATCACCATATGAGCAATTCAAAACGGATAGCTTAGTCAATCTGATTGAAGAAAAAGAGGCATTAATTTATCAAACTAAAGAGGAGAATGAAGCACTTAAAAGCCAAAAAGGTCAATTGAAATATGTCGTTAAAGAAGGCGATTATTTAATCAAAATTTCACGTTTTTTCTATGGAGATGAGGAGCATTATCTTGACATAATACAAGAAAATAATTTGCAAGATAATGCGGCTCTTTTAGTAGGCGATACGTTGATACTTAATCTACAAAACTAATGGAAGGCTTAATATTTATAATCGCTGCGGCAGCCATAGGTTATTTTGTCTATAACAGTCTGCCAGAAACTAAATTTACGAAAGCTAATGAAATATTAGCTACTGGAAATTCAGAATTAGCCCTGCAAAAATTCTATGAAATAAAAGAAAAACACAAACAGGCAGGGGTTAGAATAGCGGAAATTAAATTCCAGATAGCAGAATCCTTAGTTAAAAAGAGGAATACTGCGGAAGCGTTGGTCGAACTTCAAGCCGTATTAGATGTACAAAAAAGTATAACTCTAAGTACGATTAATAGGTCAGATTTTATAGGAATTGAAACTAAGGCGACAAAAGTTATTCATAATATTCATTATCAAAAAGCAGTAGATTTATTCGTGCAAGGTCAACCTAATCTTGCTTTAAGTAATCTTGAAAACCTTAAAAACAAGCATAATAAAGCATGGGTGAAAATCGCAGAAATACGATTATACATAGCAATACAGGCATCGAAGAGTAATCAACCAGATGGTGATGTGCTATTACTTTTTTCCAATGTTATTGAGGTTCAAAAAGGGGTGGTTTCATCTTTTAAAGATAGTGTGAATAACAAAGAATTCCATCAATTAGAGCAAAAGGCAAGAGAAGGTATTACAACTATTCATTATGAAAAAGGGCAATATTTTTTAAGTGAAAATCAATTAGATTCAGCCACGAATTCATTTGATGTAGCTTTAAAATGGTGTAGTGATGAAATGCCAAGTACTAAGGCAAATTGTACATCTGCACTTATAAAAATTGATTATAAAAAAGGAAAAATTAATGAGCAAAAAGGAAGTATAAAAAATGCGATAATAGATTACGAAAGGGCATTACGCTATTTTCATAATTTTCCAAAAGATTTATTTTTCCACGATATAAATGCTCGAATAGAAATTTGTAAACTCAAAGAAAATATTACACCTTTAAAACGATTTTTAACGCACCTTGCAAGTCAAAACATTTCTTCTAAAAATGAATTAATGTTTCGCTACGCCTTTCATCTTGCAAAGAAAAATAAAATAGAAGCGTGTGAAAAAATCCTCGATGATTATTTTATCACTAATAACGCAGCCGAAATAGCTCAACTTAGAACTTTTTGTAAAAAATATTATCAGCAAAAAGCATTAGT
>Ga0222647_1000298_pt1 | contig 25149 bp, 18 predicted proteins | sample AntAcemetagen333_FD_179864 | JGI IMG/M metagenome (GOLD analysis project Ga0222647, IMG submission 179864) | Saline water microbial communities from Ace Lake, Antarctica - #333 | ecosystem: Environmental > Aquatic > Non-marine Saline and Alkaline > Saline | place: Antarctica: Ace Lake...
AATGCTAAAATTCAACTCGCAAAAAAGAGAGCTAGAGGATTTAGGAATCCTCACAACTTCATCAACATGGTGTACCTCATATCAGGCAAACTCAAATTTGACTACCCACCCTATTCAACATAGACCCCAAAAAAATAAAAGGAGCAATAATATATTAAAAATAAAGTGTTCAAATATTAGATTAAATCATTGATTTTCAGCATATTAGACTAATATTTCAACGTATTTATCACATGCCAAAAACCAATGCTTCCCTCAAAAGTAATGAACTTTCTTTAGTTCTTAACAGCCACTTTAAAGGAAAAATATATCTGGCTAGGGTAAAACTGATCTCTCATTTCATTATTGCCCTGTGCAAGGTACAAACGGTATCTTTTGAGAAGCTTGCAAATAGCTTTGACCGCTCTTCCAAGGCAAGCTCTTCTTTGAGGAGAATACAACGATTTATTGCATCGTATTCACTAGATTCTGATCTTATTGCCAAGCTGATCTTTAGCCTTCTTCCGGTTAAGACAAAACTCACTTTGACCATTGATCGAACCAACTAGACGTTTGGAAAAACAGACATCAATATATTTATGCTAGGTGTGGTGCACGATGGTGTTGCTTTCCCATTGCTGTTTACTATGCTTAACAAAAGAGGCAACTCTAACAGTCAAGAACGTATTGATTTAATCAAGAGATATATCCGTCTTTTTGGTTTAGATAGTATTGACAGTATCGTTGCAGACAGAGAGTTTGTGGGGCATAGATGGCTAGAGTTTTTAAACCAACATAACCTCAGATATTACATTCGTATTAGAAATAATTTTAAAGTATTTAGCCCTGATAAAAACAAAGAAATTAAGGCTTGGCATCTTTTCAATAGCTATCCAGCCAATCATTTTCATTATTACCACAAAATCCTTAGTATCAATGGGCAGCTATGCTATTTGTCAGGTTGTAAGCTCAACCCTCGCAATTCAAAACAAGATTTCTTGATAATAGTATCCTTCAACAAGCCTGATGAAGCTCAGGAAGAATACCGAAAACGTTGGCAAATTGAAATGTGTTTTAAAGCAATGAAATCTAGCGGATTTGATTTAGAAAAGACGCATTTGAATGATAGTAAAAGAATAGAAAAACTCATTTTACTGGTGATGATAGCATTTGTTTGGTGCTACAAGATTGGAATATACTTGCACGATATCAAGCCCATTAAAATCAAAAAGCACGGAAGAAAAGCGAAAAGTATATTCAAATACGGGCTAGGTTTCTTAGCAGGAGTCTTTCTAAACTCTGAAAATCAGACAAATATAGATGTGTTCAAATTTTTGTCATGTACTTAGTAATAAAAACTAAAAACCTAAACTATGTAATATTCTGAGCTGCTACTCCTCTTTCATACCTCAATACCCTACAAAATCTATTATAGGCACTATACAAGTACCTGTAGCAGTCCTTATTTACTAAACCGTCCCTTACTGAATATTCTCACTCCTATATCCTTTCCTTTTCGTAGAGCACGTTGCTCCTCCTCTGGCATAGCGGCTATTGTTTGGCACTCTGTAGAGCAAGTCCCGGTATATTTTTCGTCACACTTAGGGCACTGAATGAAAAGTAGATTACACGCCTTATTTTTACAGTTAGAGTGATTATCAAATGAAGCATTACATTGATGGCATTTGGCTATCACCTCTTCAGTGATTCTTTCACTTAATCGCTCATCGAAAACGAAATTCTTTCCAATAAACTTATTAGCAAGTTTATTCTCCTTAGCTTCTCTAGCGTATTTTATAATTCCACCTTCTAAGTGATATACGTCTTTGAAACCCTTATATTTTAAGTAGGCACTCGCTTTTTCACACCGTATACCGCCTGTACAATACATGACTACCGTCTTATCTTTTTGATCTGCAAGTTCCTCCACTACCAGCGGTAGCTGCTCCCTAAAAGTGTCTACATCTGGACACCAGGCTCCTTCAAAACGCCCCACCTCACTCTCATAGTGATTTCGCATATCTATAAGCACTGTAAGCTTATCGTCAGTCAGCTTATTAAAATTCTCTGCATCCAAATAATCTCCCGGATCGCTTACATCAAAAAGATCATCATTAAGCCCATCAGCTACTATCTTATGCTTTACTTTTATGGCTAATTTAAAAAATGATTTACCATCATCATCCACAGCGTAGTTTAGTCGCACACCGTCTAAGAAAGAAATATTAGATAGATTCTCCTTAAAAGATTCTAAATTTTCTGTAGGTATGCTCAGTTGTGCATTTACTCCTTCACGAGCCACATAGATTCTACCTAATACTCCAAGAAGGCTCCAATAGTAGAACAAATGATCTCTGAATAACTGAGGATTCCGGATATTAGCGTATTTATAAAAAGACATTGTTGTCCGTTCTTTATCACACCCTTTGATTTTCTCCTTCAGTTCTTCACCGTTTATAGTATTATGCAATATCATGTCACACCCTTTTTAATCCGGCTACAATAATAGGCTTGTGACTTACTTTATACAATTCCATCTTGATTTAAAAGTATATCGGACTTAATATAATTCAGGCATAAACTAACCAAAAACAAGACCCACGAACAAGAACAGGAGGTTTTATAAAGCTAGTATATAGGGCTATATCAGGGGATAACTATGGTATGAAAAAACTACTACAGAGAATAAAAATAGCCAAATGGGCATTTTTTAATGACCGTAAAGAACTCATTAAAAAGCGTAGGACCACTCACAAAACCTTGTTTCATCTGTTTTTTAGTCTCTTTAGTGTAAGAACAACCGCTTTGGAAATCAAAACACCCTTTTCAATCGTATTAGTGTATATGAAGTCAATAACATACATCATATTATTATTTTTGGTATCAGCATGCAATGCTCAAAGCACGAGTGTATCGACTACTGAAACTAACACACTAACACAGCCCAATACTGAAATGAAATTTAACGTATTAACGGAAGAAGAAAAAAGAGTAATCCTGAATAAAGGAACAGAATATCCAGGCACGAGTGAATTCACTGACAGCGACGCCAAAGGAATTTACACCTGTAAACAGTGTAATCAGCCACTTTATACGTCAGAAACTAAATTTAATAGTCACTGTGGATGGCCAAGTTTTGATGATGAGATAGATGGTGCAGTCACTAGAGTACGAGACGCTGATGGTCGCAGAGTAGAAATAGTATGCTCTAACTGCCAAGGACACTTGGGTCACGTTTTCGAAGGAGAAATGATGACACCTAAAAACACGCGGCACTGTGTAAACGGTGTATCTATGAATTTCGTAGAAGGTGGAGAAGAATTACCTGCTATGATCGCTGACGAGCCTATGGACATGTCGGGTATGGATACTGCCACCTTCGGAGCGGGATGCTTCTGGTGCGTAGAGGTACTATTCGAAAAACTAAAAGGAGTAAAACACGTAGAAAGTGGATACGCTGGCGGAAAGCTCAAAAACCCTACCTACACGATGGTGAGTCAAGGGAACACGGGTAGCGTAGAAGTAGCTCAAATCATATTTGACACCAAAATAATCACTTACGAAAAGTTAGTAGATATTTTCTTTCACGTACACGATCCCACTACGCTAAATAGACAAGGTGCAGATAAAGGAACTCAATATAGATCAGTAGTATTCTATCACAATGATGAACAGAAAACTACAGCTAATGAAGTACTACGAAAAATAGATGCAAGTGACTTGTGGGAAGATCCTGCAGTGACCACAGTAGAGTCTATTTACAATTACAGCACTGCTGAAAACTACCATCAAAACTACTATAATTTAAATAAAGAAAACAATGGTTACTGTAACGCTGTTATAAGACCGAAAGTGGCAAAGTTTCAATTGAAATATAAGAATCTGATAGAGGAGTGATTTCCTTTTGATTTAATTGGTTAGTTAGAATCCCTTCTGCCTCGGTGGAGGGGATTTTTTTGTACTGTAACGTGACCAAAGTAGCAATACAAAGCAAACAAATAGACCTACCTCTTACTAATCTTATTATTACTTATAGCACTCTGACGGCTGCACTTATGCCGCCCTTCTACAAAACCACGAACCTTATTGTGCTTAGTGCCTCTGCCCTGTACTCTCTTACGCCACATACGGAAGCTACTTGGCTTCATCTCTCTCCGCATTATGGTAATCACTTCTTTCTCTACCAGTCCAAACTGTAGCTTTATTGTATCAAAACTAGTACGGTCTTCCCACGCCATTTCTATTACACGATTTATATCCTGATCTGATAGTTGCATTGCCTCAAACTAACGCAGTTAGCTGTTTTTCGTTTTTCTGAAGCACATATTTCACACGAGGTATATATTATTTGGCACATTTAATGTATTCATTTGCTGTATAGTATATCCAATAAAATGAAAGTAACACGACTACCAGCCTATCTGACATTAGCTCTAATCCTCCTCGGCACTACTCAGTGTGCTAAGCAACGCTCTGTCACCGTAAACTCCATACGCCCTGCAGATATAGAAGTCCCTTCCGATATAAAGACACTACTTATACTAGACCGTACTAAGTTTGACAAAAAAGTCATTGATATACTAGAAGGAGTGCTCACCGGTGAGATGCCTTATGAAGATAAGGCGAACATGCAGTTTCTCACCAGTGCTATGCGAGAAGAGCTATCCTACTCTCCTCGTTTTCAGATAAAACTAGCATCCGAACGATTAAGCGGCAATAGTCTATCAAGTGCTTTCCCAGACGCTCTACCGTGGAGTCAGATACAAATACTCTGTGATAAATATAAAGCAGATGCCGTGATAGCCGTAGAAATATTTGATACCGATTTCATAGTGACCAATGGTACTAGAATAAAAAAAGTAACGGAAAATGGAGTAGAACGAGACGTAGACGAGTACTATGCTCAAGGGGTAAATAGCTTGAAAATGGGGCTGCGTCTGTACAATCCGAAATCCAAAGAAATACTGGACCAACAAGTACTGAAAGAAAAAGGAACTTGGAGTGCCGCGGCAGCAAGCAAAGCCGGAGCTCTACTTGCCCTCATAGATAAAGCAGACGCTACTCACCAGCTGAGTTCTCGCATAGGTGCAGACTATGCCTATAGAGTGTCGCCTATGAGTATACAGATAACCAGAAGTTTCAGGGGCAATGCACGTAAATCACCCGCACTCGCTCAAGGAAGTAGACTAGCGGATGTAGGCAAATGGCAGGAAGCAATAGATATATGGAAAACTGGCATACCTGCTGCTAAAGAAAAGCACCAAGGATACTTAAGCTATAACATAGCTGTAGCATACGAAATACTCGGAAACATGACCAAGGCCAAAGAATGGGCGAGTACATCTTATACGCAGTATGGCAACAAGACAGGAAACCTCTATCTCAATTTACTCAACCTACGCATAGAAAACGAGAAAATAGCTCAGCAACAGTTAGCAGACTAGTTTCTGCCTGCTTAAAATCGGATCCTAACACCATTAGCATACGCTTCTAGATATGCTCCAGAACGACCAATGTGTTGACGGGCAGATATCCCTTGGACAGCACCACCTATAAATAATAGTCCGCCTACTATAAAAATAGAACTCTGATAGGAAGAATTTACCCTTGGAATAACAATCGTAGTCAAGACTGTACCACCCGTCATCAGTAGCAAAGACCTATTATATCCTCTTGTGAATTTTTTCATTTCTAAAGCCGACATATGCAACATCTCTTTAGCATCTGCTGCTTCTAATGAAAATTGATGTTTCAATACTACAGAACTATCTATACGGTTTTCACCTATCGGATTACCATTACTCAACACGTCAGAGTATCTTGGAATTGTCTTCTTCTTGACTAAAAATAGTTGATTAGAATCTAACGCCAATTCAACGTCTAATTTATATTTAAACATAGTGTTTTGATCAACAACAATCAACTGTGCACGTTTTTCGTCTTGCAATTCTATTAGTTTAACTTTATGTATTTTCAAGTCAAATTCCTTTATCTCGGCATAAGAAACTGAGCCTTTACCAACATTATCTTTCAAAAAAGACACCTCTAGTCTACGCTCTTCAAAATTGTCAAAGTAAACCTCACCTCCTACCGAATATACATCACCATTAGACCCGACATAAGAATTAGCCTTAACTCTAGTACTTTCATAACTATCTAAATCCTGAAACATAATGACCTGACTGAATGAAGTAATAGAAAAAAACACACCACCTAAACACATAATAACTGATTTCATATCTAGCAAATATAGACGGATGTGTTAAATATGAGGCAAGTAGATTAGTCTCTCCATTCTGCAAGATACTGAGCAGAAAACGTTCTGATACAAATAAGTAAGCAAAATCTTCATACTCGTGGAGCTCTGCAATCAGTGGTAGTGCAGGCTCCTACATTATCCAACGGAGATTTAAAACACTACCTAACCGTAGCGTAAAATTAATCCCAAAATAAAAGGCATATTTTTCGTAACTTCGTAATAGGAGTATGCGAAAGATTTTTGGATTAATAACACTATTGACAGGCCTCTTTATGGTCTATTTTTTAAGCACGCCACAGCGTATATCTGGCAAACCAATACCGCCTCTGGGTAAACTACTCAACCCCTACAGCGGTGCTTGGCAAAATGTAGAGAAAGTGGAAGATTATGCTGATTTTGAGCTCAAATCTGAGCACATCACAGACGAGGTTAAGATAGTCTTCGATGACAGAATGGTGCCACACATCTTTGCTCAAAACCTAAAGGACGCCCTATTCGCACAAGGCTATGTAGAAGCGTATCACCGTCTATTTCAGATGGACCTGTCTACTCGCTCACCTAACGGTACACTCTCTGAGGTGCTCGGGCCTAATCTGCTAGACTATGATAAGAAACAGCGGAGACTTGGACTATCCTATGCGGCAGATAATGCTGTAAAAGGATGGGCTAAATTCCCTGAGGAACTGAAAAATATAGATGCATACACTGCAGGTGTAAATCATTACATTTCTAGTCTGAGCGTAGCAGATTATCCGCTAGAATACAAACTTCTGGATTTCACTCCTAGTGAGTGGACCAATAGACACAGTGCACTCCTACTAAAGGCTATGACACAAACACTCGCAGGATATGAAGAAGACATAGAAATGGGCAATGCACTCCGTATCCTAGGAGAAAAAGACTTCAATAGCATATATCCAGACAGGAATATCAAAGATATCCCGATAACCGAAGGTCCATACAATAAAAGAACAACCCAAAATGCCACTGAGTTAATACGTACTAACCTACCGAGTATAGTACGTCCACGATCCCCAGACGGAGTAGGCAGTAATAACTGGGCCATAAGCGGATCAAAAAGTGCTACGGGAAAACCGATACTTGCTAATGACCCTCATCTTGGACTCAGCCTGCCATCTGTATGGTATGAGATAGCCATTACGACTCCTGAGTTTTCTGCTCAAGGTGTCACGCTACTGGGGATGCCTGGCATAATGATAGGCTTCAACCAAAATATAGCATGGGGAGAGACCAATGTAGGACATGACGTATCAGACTACCATACCATAGAGTGGACAGATGCTAGCAAAACCGCCTATATGCTAGACGATAAAATAGTACAAGCTACGCTCAAAATAGAAACGTATACTGTAAGAGGCGAAAAAGAAAGCTATGATACTGTACGCTATACACACTGGGGCCCTGTGGTAGAAGACGAGACTAACCTAGCACTACGCTGGATAGCACATGATGAAGCTCCTACCCCAGATTTCATGGCTTTTGTGAATGGTATGCAATGCGATAATTACGATGATTACCTCACTGCCACCGCAGACTTTTATGCTCCTGCTCAAAACTTCTTATACGCAGACAATAACAATGAGATAGGCCTACGTATAAATGGTGCTCTTCCCATAAAAAAATACCGACAAGGCGTTACAGTAAGCTCTGGAAATAAAACCTCAGATGGATGGCTAGGTATCATACCTAGAGATGAGAATCCCCAAGAACGGAACCCAAACAGAGGATATGTAAGCAGTGCAAACCAGTACAGTGCTACACAGGAATACCCTTATTATTATAATGGCAATTTTGAACCTTACAGGGGCCGTACGGTGCATAAGTACCTCACAGAGAAAGATACTATAGACGTCACCTATGTGAAAATGATGCAGAATAGTACCTTTAGTATGCTTGCTAAAGAAGCTCTTTCAGTTATGCTGCCATTACTAGACTCTACCAATGCTCTGCACGAATACGCTAAAGGCCTCAAAAGGTGGGACTTTAACTATGATGCTAATTCACTAAACCCAGTGAGGTTTGATAAGTGGTTCACCACTTTTCATCAGATGCTATGGGACGAGATCTACACTATGCAAGCTGAAATAGCATTACCTAATCCGGATGTGTGGGTCACCGTAAACTTGATAGAAAAAGAAACTAACAGCACATTTTATGATATCCAATCTACTCCCAATGTGGAGACTTTAAAAAACCTTGTTAATACTTCATTTATGCAGGTTAAAGACGATACTATCTCACCATTCTCTGAAGAAAAAAATGCTCAGATCCTTCACTTAACAAGACTCCCAGCTTTTTCAAAAACTGATATTGATGTAGGAGGAACTAAACATAGTTTAAATGCTATGCAGCAAACCTTCGGTCCTAGCTGGCGTATGATAGTAGCTTTAGGAGATACACCAGAAGCATACGGGACCTACCCAGGTGGACAGAGTGGTAATCCTGCCAGTCCTTTTTACTCCAATAAAATAGCTGTATGGGCCAAAGGAGAATATGACAGATTAATCCTATCACGTACACCCGAGTCTATCTCTAAGTCACTTTTTACTATATCCATAACCCATGAAAAATAGCATATTATTTCTAGTCCTTTTCTTAGGCACTTTGTTAGTCTCCACGTTACTCCCATGGTGGTCTATAGCTCCTATAGCAGGTGCACTTACTTATAGTTTAAAAGCTAAACCTGCTGCTGGATTTTTCATCTCGCTAACAGCAGTATTTTTAGCTTGGCTGATAAGTATCTATATTGTAGATAATGGCACTGTCGCTTCTCTTATGGGGAAACTTTTCCAAGTTTCAGCCTTCATTACTCCTCTAGTCGCCGCACTACTTGGAGGACTATTAGCAGGCATTTTCGGACTTTCTGGAGCTCTATTAGCTCCTAAAAAGAAAACCTGGATAAATGCTTAGAGTCACCGTTTAGAGTATAAGATAAGTATCTATTATTATACAGAAAATTGCACCCCTTTATGGATACTAGATACTTCTGACTAATTCATTGCTCTATAGTCTAATACGGACTGAGCGATTAAAGACCCTGAGAGTATTTTGAGCAATATGCATCAATTTATAGCCATAAATATGGACTTTTAGCCTGTATCCGATAGTCAAAGTATCAGCTATGCCAAGCCTCAGACAGCAATTTTTAACGACAAAATAGATGATACAGCGTAAGAATAGTCACGGTGTTTGATTACTTAATCTGTATAAGTTCGGAAGTTTGAATTCTTTTTATGGATGCTCCTATACTTAGTCGATTTTCTCACTATCCTTATGCCTTCTCTTCTACATTTATCGTCTATGCTTCAGAAATAGAACTGATACGTATAATAGTAGAATTACTTAGTCCATAGCTTTCGAAGCTATGCTGTGTTGTATTCTACCTTCGGAAAAGAGTTTAATAAAAAGAAGTATTCACTTACTAGTCTAAGCTAGTCACTGGTAGGATTCACGATGGCTCTGATGCTAAATACATGTGAATACAATGCTGCACTCTGATTACTTACATCCGTAAGTGCATAGTCTATTGTGATTTTTTTGAGATTTAATCCTATACCCATGTTAGGCATAAAAGTCCAATTGGTACCATAGATATTTCTAACTTCATTGTCAATTATCTCTTCCCCAATGACAATATCGTTTTTAATTTCTTGAAAACTTCCTATTCCGCCACGTAGATATATGATATCCTTATATCCTGCTTCAATGCCCATGTGTGGATCTCCACTGAATATATTAGACTTTAACAGTGTATTCCTTCGTCCATCTGTAGTGAAGTCTACATTCACCTCCGTAAGTAGTGAGAAGTCTTCTCTTAATTTTATCTTTTTAGCAGCTCCCAGTATCAGTGTAGGCAGTGTAAGCTCTAGTGAATTTATAGGGACTTCATTTCCTGTAGATTGCAACACATCTATCTCGGCGTCCGTAAAAGTATATTTCCATGCATTGAAAGTAGTAGTAATATCTCTTCCCATAGCCGCAAAACTCCAATTATTATCTGTCTCATAGCGAGCCCCTAAGTCTATCCCAAAACCCCAAGCAGTAGCAAAATCGCCACCCTTACGATGCACTATTTTAGCACTTCCCCCAAAACTTAGTCCATCTCTTAAAGCCTTTTGAGCATAGCTCACATAAAAACCATAATCCACCGCACTAAATGAGGTAATACGATCATAATTTATTTGTCCATTTTGAATGAGATCTAATGTATTGGGAATATTATCTATACCTAGCCTCACCATAGAGAAGCTGAGTGCGGCATTCTCTTTTACCTTGGTACTAAGTCCTATGTAATCGTAGTTTGCTATGCCTCCTTGATAGTTAGAGTGCATAAAAGATAACTGTAACTTATCTTTCTGCTGAGTCAATCCAGCTGGATTCCAATATCCTGCTGTGACGTCATCTGTGGAAGCTATCACTGAATTAGACATACCAAATGCTCTAGCTCCTACACCTATGGTCAAGTAATCATTACTATACTTAGGCGTAGATTGTGCAAAAGCACCTAACGTTCCAAATAAAAATAGACCAACAAGAAATTGAGTTTTGATAGGTGAGGTATTCATTAATTACAGCAATTGTATTTCTAAAGCTCCTATAGAACGTTCTAATTCAGGTTCTATTGTCTCACAAATGTCAATTAACAACTGACGCTGATCATCATTGAGCTCTATCATATCTAGTTTACGGCAAACACCTTCCACAGCGGCTACTACGTTTTCTAAACTGGTGTAACTTTTTAAGAACCCAGCCTTCATAAAACGCTTATGCTGCCCTTTCCAAAGTTCATCGTCTTGCAAACCTGCATATCTCATAAACTTGAGTATCCAGTCTTGCTCCACGCTAGCTACCATAGCATAGAAATCATCTGCTAGCGTAGGATTCTTATCCAATAAAATCTTATCTAACAATACCTCTACCATGATGTGTGTGATAAAGTAATCTCTATTGATATCCTTATCACCACTCTCTCTGATCATATCCGTGGCTCTGTTAGTCACGTCTACAAAAGTCATCCAGTTATGGAATTTACGATCACTAGCAAAGTGCTTATTGGTACCATCATTCATACTGGATATCTCCTTAGTAGTAAAGGTGATATTCTTGTAAGGGCTAATTCTTAGCTTAGGTATATGTGCTCTGGCAAGATCAGGAAGTATTAAACCAATGTTATAATACTTATTCTCCTCGTCTTTATCGAAATAGTAATGACTTAAATAATTCACTGGTACAAAGAAACTGAAATGTAACCAATAAATAGCAAAGTTTTAGCAGCGGGTGTACACTTCTGTATTAAAACACTTTTATCTATCCATAGTATTTACCAATAGTCTTATAGGATTTGAAATACAATACGCCATTTCTTCTACTGTATATTCGCAGAATGAATAGTATAGGATTACCAACACAAGAGACACAACAAGTCGTGCAAAAACTAAATGGATTACTAGCCACTTACTCAATACAGTATATGAATACTCGCGGTTTTCATTGGAATATAAAGGGTAAAGAATTTTTTGAGTTACATGTTAAATTTGAAGAAATATATAATGCACTAGTACTACAGATAGATGAGATAGCTGAGCGTATTCTAACACTAGAAGGCACCCCGCTCCATAGCTACACAGATAATGTGAAACATTCCCAAATAGTGGAGCGAGTAAATGTAACTAATGGAATAGAAGGCTTACAGCATATCCTTGATGGATACAAAACCATTATCTCCATACAACGAGACATACTAGAACTAGCTGAAAAGATAAACGACGAAGGTACAATATCACAAATGAGTGACTATATCACACTACAAGAAAAAGAAATGTGGATGTATAGATCTTACTTAGCATAGACAGCAAAACATTACTTTCGCATCTTTGAAAAAAAACACAAAAACATCAGGGAAACTAGGGACCGAAAGTATTGGAAAACTGCTACTTCAGCAGTCACTTCCTGCCTCTATAGGCTTTTTAGTAATGTCCCTATATCAGCTTGTAGATGTCTGGTTTGTAAGTAGGTATGCCGAAGGTGAACTAGCCATAGCAGCTATTACTGTAGTATTACCTATCACCTTCCTAATCTCATCTTTCGGTATGGCAGTAGGTGTAGGTGGTGCATCTGTACTCGCTCGTGCCCTAGGCGAAGAAAACCCAGAAAAAGCTCAAAAGACTTTCAGTAATCAGATATTACTTACTTTAGGATTCGTAGTATCTTTTGTATTGTTAGGTTATATTTATCAAACAGAACTTCTTACACTATTTGGTGCTAATGAGGAAATCATGCCTTACGCCAAAAAGTATCTCAATATTCTGCTTTTAGGTCTTCCCTTTTTGGGTTGGGCTATGATGAGTAACAATGTAATCCGTGCTGAAGGCAAGCCAAAAGTAGCTATGCTGACTATGATTATCCCAGCAGTATCTAATATCGTTTTAGATTACGTGCTTATCTTACAATTTGACATGGGGATAGACGGAGCAGCATGGGCCACTACCACAGGGTATGTACTTAGCGGTTTGTATACACTTTGGTTTTTCTTGTCCGGTAAGAGTGAGCTTAAACTAAGTAAAAGTGAGTTGCGTTTTGATCTGCCTATCGTAAAAGAAATAACCTCTATTGGTTCTATCACACTGCTGAGACAGAGTATGTTTAGCCTGCTAGCCATCGTACTCTATGGCCAATTAGATAAATGGGGTCAGGTAGAATATGCCGCTACTTTAGGAGATAGTGGCGGATCACACGCTATAGCCGTATACGGACTTATCAGAGGATTTACACTCTTTGTAGCTTTCCCTATTATAGGTATCATGCAAGGACTGATGCCCATAGTAAGTTTTAATTATGGTGCTAAAAACGGACAACGAGTAAAAGACAGTGTATGGCTCGCCATTAAGTGGACCACTGGAATCTCCCTATTGCTTTTGAGTGTGATAGTACTCTTCCCAGAAGACCTCATAGCCATCTTCACAGAGGACAAGTATTTACTTGCACATACTCCAAGAGTTCTAAAGCTTATCTTTATTTCGTTGCCTATAATGGGAATAGGATTTATAGGTGGAGCATACTTCCAAGCAGTGGGCAAACCTATACCCGCTCTGATACTTACGCTTGCACGTCAAGGGCTTATAATGATACCCCTAATGTATATTCTAGCTCACTTCTTTGGGCTAGACGGTGTGTGGGTATCCCTGCCTGCAGGTGAAGTAGTAGCTGGAGTGTGGGCTGCAGTCTGGTTATATATGGAGTTAAATAAGCTAGCTAACGCTGAGAAAAAGGCCTAATTTTCTACGTCAGTTTTTGTTAACCTGAACGTATTAAAGACGTTTTGCAACAATTAATTAGTAAAAATCTCTACATTCACGGTTCATGAAAACAATTATTATTAGTTTATTTCTTCTTCTTACTGTTTTTCAGGCTAATGCTCAGACGTCAAACTGCTCTCCGACCTTTTCAGAAATATACGATTTCAAAGTAGGTGATACGTTTCACTATTCCATAAAAGAAAATCCAGGTGGAGAGACACAAGAATACCATTATTCTAAGGAAGAATATACTATTTTGAATAAAGTAACATCAGGAGATACCACTATATATTATAGGCAATTTGGAGGTATCAAAAGAGATACTTTAATTTTAGTTAATGAAAGCTCACACTTCCTAAACCAATGTGATTCATCCTATATCTTAGTCAATCCACACTTCCACTACCCTTTCGATAACTTCAGAAATATAGAAGTATATGCCCTACTTAGGGTGTATGATAATGATACCATACGCACTTATGACAATGATTATCCACGTATCGTAAAATCCATTTCGAATCATTACAATTTGAGAAGCGGCTTCTATACCAAATCAGATTCCAATACCTATTCACCCTTTGATAGTGTTGGAATTACTATCACCAAGGAATATGCTCAGGGTGCTGGCTTACTCTACGATGACCATATCCAGTTTGAGTCTCACTATAAAAAAATCCTCACACATAAAATCAACGGAACAGATACTACCCTATATAAAACTGCTTCTATTACAAGACGACGAGAAAACCCTCTGCATATCTCGATATTTCCTAATCCCGTAAAGGATAAACTAACCTTGAAGTATAAAGACAGATCAACTGTAAATTACGCTATAGTGAATACAATGGGGCAGACTATAATCTCTGGCATATCAAAAAGCATTGAACATACCATTGACTTATCTCACTTGCCCGCTGGTATTTACTTTATTAAAGGCACTACCTCAGAGTCCAGTGGATCTGTACGATTTATAAAAGAGTAGAATTCTACACATCAAAAGCCTCAGCGATTATCGTTTCTTGTTCTTTCTTGTGTACTGCTGCATACCCAGTAGCTGGACTTGCACTACTCTTTCTAGTAATTTCTTTGAAACCTCTAGCCCAGTCATAGCGTAAGATGTGCATCCACGCTCCCATATTCTTTGGTTCTTCCTGTACCCAACAAAATTGTGCTTTTGGATATTTCTTGAAGAGTGCTTCCATCTGAGTCTCAGGCATAGGATAAATTTGCTCTAGACGCACTACAGCCACATCCTTACGTTCATCTTCTTGCTGCTTGGCAAGTAGATCATAGTAGATTTTACCCGTACATATATTTACTCGTTTTACTTTTTTAGTATCTACATAGGTGTCGTCTATCAGCTCCTGAAAACTTCCATTGGTAAACTCCTCCGTCTTACTTACAGCCAGTGGATGACGCAGTAGACTCTTCGGACTCATAATGACCAGTGGCTTGCGGAAATCTCTTTTTAATTGTCTACGAAACGCATGAAATAGGTTAGCAGGTGTAGTGAGATTCATCACTTGCATATTAGCCGCTGCACACAGCTGTAAGTATCGTTCCAGTCTGGCACTGCTATGCTCGGGACCTTGACCTTCATACCCGTGCGGCAGTAGCATCACTAAGCCACTGTATCTTCCCCACTTGGTTTCTCCACTCGCTATGAATTGGTCTATGATCACCTGGCAGCCATTAGAGAAGTCACCAAACTGTGCTTCCCAAATCGTTAAGCCATTTGGACTAGTCATAGAGTATCCGTACTCAAAACCGAGTACCGCATACTCAGAGAGTAATGAGTTGTAAACTTCAAATTTCTCTTGCTTATCGCTGATATTATTTAACGGAACATACTCCCCTTTGCCATCTTCCATATTCACTACGGCGTGACGGTGAGAGAACGTACCACGCTCTACATCTTGGCCACTCATACGCACAGGATGTCCCTCTTCTACCAAGGTACCATACGCCATAAGCTCACCCATAGCCCAGTCAAAACTATCATCAACTATCATCTTCTTCCTATCATTATACAGCTTAGTTACTTTTTTGATAGGAGTATGATTTTCTGGTAACGCAGTGATAGCCTTAGCTACTGCATCAAATGCCTTTTTGGTAACGACAGTCTTACTAGCTATTTCAAAATCCGCTTTTGTACCACTTTTTAGTTTACTCCACGTATTTTTTGGCAGGTTATTATTCTTAGGCTTTTTGTCAGCACGCACATCTTCTAGATCTTGCTGCAGCATGGCCTTAAACTCCTTTTCCATTTGCTTCGCAAGATTAGCTTCAATATTACCTTGCTCACTTAGCTTCTTAGCATATATCTCACGTGGATTAGGGTGTTTAGCTATCGCTTTGTAAAGCACCGGCTGGGTAAACTTAGGTTCATCACCCTCATTATGCCCATATTTTCTATATCCCAGTATATCTATAAATACGTCAGACTTAAACGTCTGTCTATATTCTGAGGCTAATTTAATTGTATATATAACAGCCTCTACATCATCACCATTTACGTGAAACACAGGACTCTTGGTAGTCTTAGCTACATCTGTACAATAGATCGAAGAACGAGCGTCTGTATAGTTAGTCGTAAATCCTATCTGATTATTAGTCACTAGGTGAAGAATTCCACCCACATTATAGCCATCTAAACCTGCCATTTGTACCACTTCATAGACTATTCCTTGTCCTGCTATGGCTGCATCACCGTGTATGAGTATTGGAGTAATTTTACTTAAATCATTACCGTACTGCTGATCTAGTTTTGCTCTGGCTATCCCTTGCACCACAGGATCTACTGCTTCTAAGTGACTCGGATTAGGAGCTAAATTTAGTTTTATTTCTTTACCAAGACTAGTTTTAACCTTACTGGTATAGCCCAGATGGTACTTTACGTCTCCTTCAAAAACAGACTCTTCAAATGCCTTTCCTTCGAACTCATTGAAAATCTCAGCATAACTTTTTTGCATGATATTGGCGAGCACATTGAGTCTACCACGATGTGCCATACCTATCACGAATTCCTGTACACCGTGGCTAGCTCCTAACTCTATGGCAGAGTCTAGTGCTGGGATTAAGGTTTCTAAACCTTCTAGAGAAAACCGTTTTTGGCCTGCATATTTTGTATGCAAAAAATTCTCAAAAGCCACTGCTTGGTTTAGTTTCGCTAGCGTTAGTTTCTTTTGCTCCAACGTGAAATCTGGCGTATTCTTACGCTTTTCCATTCTACTCTGTAGCCACTCTATACGCTTAGGATCAGTCATGTACATATACTCTACACCTACGTGTCCGCAGTATGTAGCTTCGCAATGAGCTATTATATCTTTTAGCGTAGCAGGACCTATTCCTATAGCCACCCCAGCATTAAATTTCTTATCTAAATCATCCTTAGACAATCCAAAGTTCTCAATGGATAGGTCTGGAGTGTAGGTTCTACGCTCACGTACTGGATTAGTTTTAGTAAATAAATGCCCCCGAGTACGGTATCCGTTATTGATAAGATTAAGTACGTTAATCTCCTTTAGTGCATCTTCAGATATGGTGGCTCCACCTTCAGCACTCAGACCATGGTCTCCATATGCTAGGTCAAACCCTTCAAAAAACCGCTGCCAGCTTTCGTCTACTGAAGATTTATCTTCTTTGTACTGTTGGTATAAATGCTCAGTAGCATCTACATCTGCGTTGCTTAGATAGGAATGATTTAACATGATTTATATGTTAACGCAAAAATAGAAAAGACGCTCGGAATCACGGAAAATTTCTTCTGAAATGTAAGCCTATTTTAGACCAAGATATCTACATTGTTATCTAAACTTAATGCAAAAGTGCCCACGCTACCTATTTTCGCTCAAACCAATTAAAAATCAAAATGGAAGAAACACAATTATTACCTAAGAAAAGAAGCACATTTATTACTGTTTTATGCATTCTAACTTTCATAGGAAGTGGATGGGGAATTATTGACGGTATTATAGACTATGTAGCTGCAGACACGGTCGGTCAAGCTACACAAATCATGGAAGATCAGATGGGTGAAGCCATGGATCAAATAGAGGATAGTGAAGATATGCCAGAAAGCACCAAAAACTTTATGGAGAATATGGTGGGCGGAGTAATGGAAAGCATAACTCCTGACAATATCAGAAAATCAGCACTCATCAACATTCTAGCTTCTTTACTTTGTCTATTTGGAGCCTATCTTATGTGGAATTTGAACAAAAAGGGATTTTACATTTATTTAGCAGGAACGTTATTAGCCGTAATAGGAATGGCTCTGGTTTTTGGTGGACTTCTTGGGATGGCAGCAGCTGGAGGTACTGGCTTTGTAGGCCTTGTAATGTGCATACTCTACGGAGTAAATCTTAAAGACATGAATTAAACATTAATTCTAAAAACATATTAGAGGTGTGCGGTTATGCTCGCACACCTTTTTTTGTACTGAAAATTGAGTTTTACTTATCAATATAAAATAGAAGATTCAGAGTGGTCAGCAGAAAAGGTAGTCGACGAACACTCATCTATATCAGTATGCCAAAACTTCGCTTGGCCAAAGGACGACTCATTAAAAGGTAAAGAGTGGGACAGCTATAAATCTGCTTTGCTGCTTAAAAAAAAGGTAGTCTCGAAGAATTAGAGTTCGCTGCTGTAGACACTGAAGCTATTGTTATCTGCTATACAGTAAATGGTCTAGCTGGGTTTCAACGCCAAGTTGGCACAAAAGACCCCGAGCTGAATGAGCACTTTATTAATCATATGGAATTGTTTTTTGATGGCGGTCTCGAAGAAGCTGTAGTTCTTAATAAGTACGATGAAGTAAAATATTCGCGAGGCTCGAATGTCACTAACCTTGTAATCCTAGAACCTAAAGTCAGACCCGAAAGCCTGGATTTATGTCATTATATGCTCGGACTTTCCCCTGTAATTATGTTTCTTTTTTTAACATTCAAGCTAGATTGGAGCTTCATTGTCGCACTATTGACAAGGATTATCCTTGCAGCTCTTTATATTCCAAAAGCAATATTATTAGTTTTTCACTACTACAATTCCCTAAAGTACAAATATGTCTATTCGGTTTCTGAGAATAAATTATTCCAATTTAAAGAAGACGAACTTCTGAAGGAACTTTCACTTATAACTGAAGTTCATTTTGTCTCAGAATTCTTTTTAATCCCCGGCTCTATTCATAATCAAACTGAGCTTGGTTATACCAAGTTTATAACTGAAAATGAAGAAATTAAAATCAGCTCACTTCAGATGCCCTTTAGCAAAGTTTCAGATTTGAGAATTAATACTAAAACTAAAAGCTATCAACGCAGTTATCCTTGGGTCAGTTAGAATACATAAAACATTAATTTCGCACTCCTCTAAATGAACAGTAGAGAATTCGTACAACTCTTTAATGAATATCCAATCTTTCAAGAATTGGAGCGGGAAATCAGTGCCGGAAAATCACGTTTTGGAGTTCAAAACTGCATCGGTTCTGCTAAGTCACTTCTCTTTGCCCACCTACAGAAACACACGGAAAGAAGTGTACTCGTAGTATGCAATAATCAAGAAGACGCAGAATATGTATACGCTGATCTACAGCTTTTTACGGACCACAATTATGTCTTTCTTTGGAAAGATTCTTTTCGTAGAAACTTTTATATGGGTGTGCCAGAAAGCACCAAAATACAAAGCAAAGCAAGCGTACTAGATGCCCTATCAGACCTAGACAAACCTAAGATAGTAGTCTCCTATCCTGAGGCTCTGCTAGAGAAAATAATAACACAAGACACTTTTCAAAAAACCAAACTTACTTTTAAAATAGGTGAGGAAGTAGACTTAGATTTCCTCATAGAAATACTTAATGAGTACAGTTTTTATCGGGAAGACTTCGTGTACGAGCCTGGTCAATTCTCCATACGAGGTGGTATTATAGATTTATTCAGCTACGCTAGTGAACTCCCTTTCAGACTAGAACTAGACGGTCGTACTATAGAAAGCATTCGCGAATTTGACCCAATCAGCCAGCTAAGTACTAAAATACTCGTCCGTGCCACCGTAGTCCCTAATGTGCAGGAGAGTATGAAGGAAGGTGAGCATACAGACATATTCGCCTACCTCGGTAAAAAACCGATAGTATGCACGTACGATCTTCCGTATGTCATAGCTAAAATGGAAAAGGGATGGGAAAAAGCTACAGAAAAAGCTACCGCAGAGCATAACCCAGAGCAGCTCTATTTTGATGTGGAAGAAATAGCAAACCAGCTAAACAAGAAACCTGTTGTAGAGTTTAGCAGCCAAACATTCTTCAGACCTTCTGTAAAACTAAAATTAAACCAAGTACCGCAACCTCCCATAAATAAGAATTTTAATCTACTTATAGATACGTTAAAATCTCTTGACCAGAAAAAATATACAACCCTAGTATTCTCTGAAAGTGCTAAACAAATAGAACGTCTAGAGAGTATCTTTGACGACCTACAATCTGGATATACGATACAGCCGGTATATAAAAGTCTAAGTGAAGGATTCGTAGATCACGACCTCAAAATAGCAGCATACACTGAACATCAAATATTCAATAGGTTCTACCTGGCAAAGTCAGGAAGCAAAAAATCTACTTCTGCACAGATTTCTCTCAAAGAACTCCAAGACCTAAATCCAGGTGACTATGTGGTACACATAGACCATGGAGTGGGTCAGTTTAAAGGGCTCCAACGCATAGAAATGGGCGGAAAGCTTCAAGATGCAGTGCGAATAGAGTACAAAAATGGAGATTTACTCTATGTGAATATAGGGGCACTCTATAAAATAAGTAAGTACAAAGGCAAAGATGGCACAGAACCTAAAATCAATAAACTAGGCAGTGACGCTTGGTCTAATCTGAAGCGAAAGACCAAAGCTCAGGTAAAAGATATAGCCAAAGATTTAATAGCACTCTACGCTAAAAGAAAAGCAGAAAAAGGATTTCAATTTAGCCCGGACACTTACCTACAGACAGAGCTAGAAGCTAGTTTCTTGTACGAAGACACACCAGATCAAGCCAAGGCTACAGAAGAATTTAAGGTAGATATGGAAAGTGAGAACCCTATGGACCGCTTAATATGTGGAGATGTAGGTTTTGGCAAGACGGAGATAGCTATACGTGCCGCCTTCAAAGCAGTGACAGATAGTAAACAAGTGGCGATCCTCGTACCTACTACGATATTGGCACAGCAGCATTTTCATACTTTCAGAGACCGATTACGTGACTTCCCTTGCACAGTAGACTATGTCAATAGATTTAGAACTGCCAAACAACAGACCGAGACCCTAAAAAGGCTAGAAAGTGGCAAACTAGATATCTTAATAGGAACACATAAACTACTAAGCAAGAAGACCAAGTTTCACGATCTTGGACTGCTTATCATAGACGAGGAACAGAAATTCGGAGTAAGTGCTAAGGAAAGACTCAAGGAATTTAGAGCTAATGTAGATACGCTGACTCTCACCGCCACGCCTATACCACGTACCCTGCACTTCAGCCTCATGGGGGCTCGAGATATGAGTATAATGATGACTCCACCGCCTAATCGTAGACCGGTACAGACAGAGGTGCAAGTATGGAATAACGATGTAATCCAAGAAGCTATAGGTGCTGAGATAGCCCGAGGCGGACAGTCTTTTGTCATACATAATAGAGTAAAAGACATACAAGAGATAGCTCAGCGAGTGCGGGATCTAGTGCCTGGAGCTAGAGTAGCCGTAGGTCATGGTCAGATGAAGGGGGATGATCTGGAGCAAGTAATGGTTCAGTTTATAGAAGGGGAATTTGACGTACTGATAGCCACCACTATCATAGAAAGTGGACTGGATATTCCAAATGCAAATACCATTATCATTAACAACGCTCATATGTTTGGTCTAAGTGACTTGCATCAGATGCGTGGACGTGTAGGACGTAGTAATATAAAAGCATACTGCTACTTGCTAGCACCTCCAGTGCACACACTTCCAGAAGACGGTAGACGCAGATTGCAGGCTATAGAGGAGTACGCTGATTTGGGTAGTGGATTTAATGTGGCTATGCGAGATATGGATATCCGTGGAGCAGGTAATATTTTAGGAGCAGAGCAAAGTGGCTTCATTTCAGAGATAGGATTTCATATGTATCATAAGATACTAGATGAAGCTTTGCAAGAACTTAGGGACGGAGAGTCTAGCGAATTACTAGACAATGACACTCCTAAACCTAAAAAACTAATGGTAGAAGCTACCGTAGAGCCGGATTTTGAGGCACGTATACCAGAGACATATGTAAGTAATGTAACCGAGCGGATAAATCTTTATTCTGCCTTATCGGCTATTAATGATGAAGAAACACTAGAGACTCTTACGCTAGAATTAGTAGACCGCTTTGGGGATATGCCCAAAGCCGTGAGAAACTTAGTCTGGAGTATAAAACTAAAGATAGCTGCTCAAAACATCTATGCTGAGAAAGTAAAGACTAGAGATAAAGAAGTTTTTTTATACTTCAGTAATAATCTAGGAGAAGAATTCTATCAAGCTCCTACTTTCAGCACTATCATGAGTTCTGTAAACCAAGAGCCGGAGCACTTTAGCTTCAAACAGGGTAAAAATCACCTTATTTTAGCGGTGAAAGGATTCAGCGATTTCAGAAGTGCATTAGAAAGAATAAATGAATTAGGCAGTCTCAATACAGTACTTTAAGTTTTGATTACACATTCGTGTAAACCCTACTTAACCCAATCTATCACTGTATCCACAAGGCTTTATTAGTTCCTATTATATGATACTATTCGTATCTCGATTATCCATTACAATCCATTCCCAAAAAACGTATATTCCCAAATATGGAATAATTTGTGTCATTTTAAGACTTATGACATTAGAAGCTTGGTATTGTCCACATAGAGAACTTATATTTGAATTAAGAAATTTAAACTACTACAAATTATTAAATCTCTTATGCTCAAGGGAGTGATGATCCTAAGCAACAATAGTTACTGGGGAAGTACTACTTCCATCAGAGACGCGACTACCAGTTATGCAAATTTCTGGTAACATTAGTTAGAATAGTTGGGTTATAAGCCCAGTCGAGGGGCTGGGCTTTTTTGTGTATCAAAGACTTTTGGATACTGCAGATAGAAATAATGTGACCTTCAAACAAGTTGTTCAGGCTACAAAATCATAAAAACATCAAAACAGAAACAGCCACATACTATTTCAATGGCTCTGCCAAAAAGTACCACTCAAAATAACGGCTACTAACTTCAACAAGAAACGCTTCTTCAACCCTAATCTTATTTTTAGTGGACCTTTTCACATTGGACTGAAAATCTGCTGTATCAGAATTAATATGGACAGCGTGATTAAAAACCGTGAGAGTATTTTGAGAAATATGCATCAATTTTTAGGCATAGGTAGCCTACTCGCATCTGGAGGAAAGTCATAGCCCCTTTGACATAGCTCAGGTCGCACTCCGCTATGCCATTCCTGCCTTGCCGCAGGCAGGAATGTATAACAACGAAACTTATGACACAGAATCAGAATAGTCCCGGTGTTTTATGACTTAGTCCTTATAAAATAAATATAATGGTCAGTTCTCCTCCCTTGATTAATTAGCTTATCCTAAACAGTCATTTCAATTTTCTCCATTCTGTCACTTCTCAACTAATAAATTAAATTCATCCTAGAAATCATTACCAACAGAAAACTAGAACACATCTTAAGGACAAAATGACCAAAAACTTCAAGTGCGATTTTTTCCAAACTTAAGTCTCGAAAAATCTAATTTTTCTTTAGTTAAAAGAATACAAATAGCAAAGTGAATAATGGCAATGACAGCTACAACTTTCATATTAACGTTGAACCTAGGAGGAAGTGAAATTCCCGTAAGTACAAATAAGTTATAAAATAAAAATACTACAGCGAGAATAAATAGTCCAACTATTACCATAACGGACAATTCTCCTAAAACCACCCTAACAAGTCAATTGCTTTATACTGACGACTCAGACATCATTAAGTCAATCTACTTTTCCTAAAACTCCTTCAGTAACTCCCCAAACTCCCATACATCCATAAATGAATTGTAAAATGGAACAGGGGCTAGACGAATTACATTAGGCTCACGCCAATCAGTCAATACATCTCTTTCGGCAAGGTAATCAAAAAGAGCTTTGCCATTCTCATTAGTCAATACACTCAACTGGCAGCCACGGTCTGCCGGTGTGATCACCTCAAACTCTAGTTTATCATTCACTGCTTGAGCATCCATCACTACTTGCTCTAAGAAAGCATTAAGCATTTTACCTTTGGCTACTAAAGCATCCATACCCACTTCGTCAAACATGTCCAATGAAGCTTTATGTGCCGCCATAGCGAGTACGGGGGCATTGCTGAGTTGCCATCCCGCTGCACCTGGCTCCGGTATGAAGCCTTTCTTCATCTGAAAACGTTCACTCTCCTTGTGTCCCCACCAGCCTGCTAGTCTTGGCGTATCCGGATTATCACCGTGTTTATTGTGTACGAAAACACCACTCACTCCACCGGGGCTACTATTCATATACTTATATGTACACCAAGCTGCAAAGTCTACATTCCAGTCGTGCAATTCCATCTTGATATTACCTGCTGCATGTGCACAGTCAAATCCTGCATATGCTCCTACGCTGTGAGCCGCTTCCGTAAGTGCTTTTATATCAAAAGCTTGACCAGTATAATACTGTACTCCACTAAAAAATACTAGAGCACATTCCTCTCCTACTTCTTTTATTTTAGCTACTATGTCTTCTGTACGGAGTGCGTGCTCACCCTCTCGTGGGTTTATCTCTACTACGGCATCTTCATATGCAAAACCATGCTGTTTCACTTGGCTCTCTATCACATACATATCACTGGGGAAAGCACCGCCTTCCATGATGATTTTGGTTCTCTTATCTGTTGGTCTATAAAAACTAGCGAGCAATAAGTGAAGGTTTACAGTAAGGTTATTCATCATCACTACTTCTTCTGGATTAGCTCCTACGACCTTGGCTTCATTATCAAAAAAACGATGGTAACTAAACCATGGATTCTTTCCGTGAAAATGACCTTCTACACCCAGCATTTGCCAATCGTCTAATTCTTGTTGGATATAATCTTTCACTGACTTCGGCTGCAGACCAAGAGAATTTCCAGTAAAATAAAGTTGTTCTGCTCTAGTCTTACCCGGAGGCATAAAAAACTGACTACGGTACTTGGCTAACGCATCTTCATTATCTAATTTTTCGGCGAAATCTCTACTATTGGTCATTTGCATACTGCAAATAAAGCTAGAAAACTAAAACTGAAACGAGTGATTCTTTAAATAAGAAAGAGTAATAGATAAAGCCACAATGCCAAAAAGATTACACCCAATATTACTAAGATTAAACTTGTGATAAATACAACCAATGCCAGTGTTCTTCTTTCCAAAAAACCAGGATTTTCATAGTTTCTATGTAATACTCCCCAAAAACAAACCAGAATAGCTCAAAGTTAAGTTAATTATTATTTATTGCTTTATGCTGCGTTTCTCAAGATTGATTCTTGATATCGTAGGCTTGGTTTTTGTTTGGTTGTATG
>Ga0222647_1000299_pt1 | contig 25056 bp, 15 predicted proteins | sample AntAcemetagen333_FD_179864 | JGI IMG/M metagenome (GOLD analysis project Ga0222647, IMG submission 179864) | Saline water microbial communities from Ace Lake, Antarctica - #333 | ecosystem: Environmental > Aquatic > Non-marine Saline and Alkaline > Saline | place: Antarctica: Ace Lake...
ACGGTTTATTCCGACAGAAAAATAATCGTTTTTTAATAATTTAAAACGCTGATTATTAATATTTTAAATATTACGAAATTTAGTGTTGATGCGTATGCGAAATCTCGGGGAAATCTCGGGGTTTGTAATTAAGTTTTTATAACGTGTCCAACTTTACGTGGGTAGCCAAAGATAACGTACTAACAATCAATTGAATACAATTTTGTGGTTCTTTGTATCTTTATGGTTCTGTTAAAATGTATAGTGGTTTAGTGAAACCCTTTTTCATTACATCTCAATCCTCTAATACCTCAAAACTACTCAACTTATCCATTTCCAGAACTGTTCGTCCTTCATTATCGGTATAATACATTGGCTGAAACTTAGCATTATTAATTAATTGGTCGGCAGTATAAGAAATTTTGGTGTGGACTTGTTGTGCAAAAGTATCGTCGTAAGCCGTTAAAATAATTAGAATTTCAGCATCAATTTCCTGCATATTTTTTGAATCGGCTTGATAAAATGGACTTTTTTCGTCAATCGGATGAACGATTGTCCAATTCAATGGAAAAAGAAAAACTTTTTCTCGTTCCAAATCTAAACGTTGATATCGTCGATTTTGTACCCCTTTTTCATTAGTTTCTATCCAGCTAAAAGTCGCTTGAATAAATAAGTCAATTAACTGACTTTTGCGACCGTTCACGATTCTAAACATAAAACCTTTACCGCCATTATACGGCGCAATCAAGGCGTTTTTACTGAATCGAACCTTTGCTGTTGGGCGAGAAAAACGGGCAAAAAATAAGCCTGTTGCTAATGCAAAACTCATTAATCCAACCAATGCACACATTGCTGCAACTATGTTTGCTAATATTCCCATCGGGCTAATGCTGCCATAGCCAACGGTCGTAAACGTCTGAACGCTAAAGAAAAATGCTTGTGAAAAATTATCCCAAAAACTGGTTGATGCTTCTGTGGTCAAAGTTTCGATTCCGACTAATAAATGCAAAAATCCAAAAAAAGCATTGACTGCAATATAAAATGCTAAAACGACCAAAAAAAATCGTCCCCACGACATTGTGACCAAAATTTGGTACAAATGCAAATCCCGCCAATTTCCACCACTTTTAATTATATTGAATTCGCCATCTGGCTTAATAAATCGCCCGACACGGTTTGTCCACTTTGATCCAAAACCTAAATCTTCGTTATCCGAAACCTGTTTAGGTACTTTATTTTTCATTGCTTTCGATATTTATTAGTCATTAGTCATTTGCTATCAGTCATTTTGCGGGTTAGCTTTACGTTTGTGGGTAGGTTAATTAGAATTTATTGCTTTTAGAATTTCTTCATAATATTGTACCAATATGGAATTTATACATTTTAGTAACAACAAATATTAAATCCATCTTCAGAATGACAAATATTAAATGACTATTTAATTTTGTAATTTTACCCTTAAAATATAAAAAATGAAATCACATCTCAACATACAAAAAGGTGGCAATAAATTACCGGAAATAATAAACCATAATTTTAAACGTAAAAAGCGGCAAACGCTTTCGGTTACGGATTATGTTCAAGCGATTTTGAGTGGTAATATTATCGTACTGAGTCAAGCGATTACTTTAGTGGAGAGCAACAATTTGGAACATCAAAAGGTTGCTCAACAGATTGTCAATGCTTGTTTGCCACATTCGGGTAAGTCGATTCGAGTCGGTGTGACGGGAACGCCAGGCGTTGGAAAATCTACCTTTGTGGAAACGATGGGCGAATATGTTACGAATTTGGGTAAGCGGTTGGCGGTTTTAGCGATTGATCCGACCAGTCAGATTAGTCACGGCAGCATTTTGGGCGATAAGACGAGAATGGAAACGTTGGCAAACAATAAAAATGCTTTTATTCGACCGTCCGCAGCAGGTGATTCGCTTGGCGGTGTTGCTCGAAAAACCCGGGAAACGATTATTCTTTGCGAAGCGGCAGGTTTTGATACGATTTTTGTGGAAACGGTTGGCGTTGGTCAATCCGAAGTGGCGGTACATTCGATGGTTGATTTCTTTTTGCTGTTGCTGCTGCCAGGTGCTGGAGATGAGTTGCAAGGTATCAAAAGGGGCGTGGTCGAAATGGCGGATATGGTTGCGATTAATAAAGCGGACGGTAATAATTTGCAAAAAGCAAAGGCATCAAGAACTGCTTATCGCAATGGTTTACACATGTTTCCTGCAAAAAGTAGCGATTGGACGGCTACCGCAATGGTTTGTTCAGCAACCGAAAATACAGGTATTACGGAAATCTGGAAAACCATTTTACAATTCCAACAATTCACGGTTAAAAATGAATTCTTTGATAAAAATCGAAATGAACAGGCTCAATATTGGCTCAACGAAACGATACAAAACCAGCTAAAATACCGTTTTGAAAATCATATCTTGATAAAAGAAAACTTAGGAAAGATTAAACAACAAGTTCAAAATGGAGAAATCACACCGTTTGTAGGTGCTGAACTTTTGATGAATTTCTTCTTTGAATAAAGAAGCTTTTTTCTTTTTTGGCTAATATATTCAGGTATATTTTTACGGGACTTACACCTTTTTGAGTGATGATTTGAAAGCGTGGATGAAAACCTATGGGGGCTTAAAAATCCCACGGGTTTGACACGAATATTAACGACTTTTAACGACTATGATCTTTTCGATTGTTCTCGGTTATTATTGCGATTTATGTTGTGTCCTCTATCTTTGGAGAATATTAAGGGTAGCTATTTATTTACATTTAATTCTTATAAGGGCGATACCGCATAAACCGTAATGTGAGTTATAAAAAATGAGAAAATACCGTAGTACCATATTTTTTGTTGATTATTAGAAATAAATTAACATAGATATATTGGTGAACTATATTTCCTTTTATAGTTTTGTGGGTTCAACCTAATACTAAAGAGATTTTTTATGAAAATTAGATAAGCTAATTTTGTTTTTTAGACAAGAATTATAGGAATTACAAGGGAAACCTGGGCGGTAAATTCTGTTTATCCTGTCTAAAAACGTTTACGCAGCAAATAAAAAAGCGGCATTCAGTCAATTAATTTTTGGCTTTTTGATAATTTCTGCAAAAGTGAGCAGTTGAATTTAAGTCACTTTCTTTTTTTTGCAAAAAATATCAAAAGAACCTAATTTTTTTATGAAAAAACTCTTCCTAATAATAGTAGAATACTAATTTAATGATGAAAAAACAACATGCTGCAATTACAGCAGTCGGAGGTTACGTACCAGAATATATCTTGACAAACGAGGAATTGGAAACGATGGTCGATACGAACGATGAGTGGATTACAAGTCGGACGGGAATTAAGGAGCGTCGAATTTTGAAAGGTGAAGGGTTGGGAACTTCCGTCATGGCTACAGAAGCTATTCGAATGGTTTTGGAAAAAAGTGGGACAAAACCAGAGGAAATTGAGGTTTTAATTGTGGCGACGATTACGCCAGATTATCTTTTTCCAAGCACTGGCAACTTGATTTGTGAAAATTTGGGTCTGACGAATGCTTTTTGTTTCGATATGAGTGTGGCGTGTTCTGGATTTGTACACGGTTTGGTGACTGGTGCTCAATTCATTGAATCGGGAAATTATAAAAAAGTTATCGTCGTTGGTGCCGATAAAATGTCTTCGATTATGGATTATACGGATCGTACAACTTGCATCTTATTTGGTGATGGTGCTGGTGCGGTTTTGTTAGAGCCGAATGACGAAGGTTTGGGTGTTCAAGACTCTATTTTGAAGCAAGAACCTGCGGGAAAAAAGATGATTATTCAGCCAGCTGGCGGCTCTGCGAATCCGACTACGCACGAAACAATTGATAAAGGTTTGCACTTTTTTAAGCAAGACGGGCGTGCGGTTTTCAGATATGCAGTGAACGGTATGTCAGGTACGACAGTCGATGTGATGAAGCGAAATAATTTGACGGGCGACGATATTGCTTACCTTGTTCCGCATCAAGCGAACCTTCGCATTTTATCAAAAACGGCTGAATATATGGGCATTGCAGCCGATAAAGTGACGATTAATATCGAAAAATACGGTAATACGACTGATGCTACGATTCCGCTTTGTCTTTGGGAATGGGAAGATAAATTCAAAAAAGGTGATAATATTATTTTGGCGGCTTTCGGTGCTGGGTTTAATTATGGGTCGCTTTATTTGAAATGGGCTTATTAATGAATATTGCCCTTCGGTGAATTTAGTGGAAATCGGCAAAGCGTTCAATTTCACGAAATTTTGTTACGAAGTGATTTATAATACGTTGAAAAAACTAAATTCTTCTAAGAGTTATAATTAGCTCTCGGACAATTTCTGCATTTTCTGTCCAAAGGGGCAAGCCCCTTTGGATTAAATAGAATAAACAACTTTGCAGAAATTATTAAAAAGCCTCATAATTAATACGATACCAAACGGAACGAGCAACTTACCGAAGTAAAAAGCTTCCTCGGACTTGAGGCGAGCAACTTACCGAAGTAAAAATCTTCCTCGGACTTGAGGCGAGCAACTTACCGAAGTAAAAATCTTCCTCGGACTTGAGACGAGCAACTTACCGAGGTAAAAAGCTTCCTCAAACTTGAGGCGAGCAACTTACCGAGGTAAAAAGCTTGGGATTTTTGATAATTATAGGATTACATCAATTTCTGAAGCCCGTCCAATCCAATTTCTTTTAATTTCGCAATATTATTACTTGGAATATCTTCGACATTTGGATAGGTTTTAATCGCTTTTTCCAACGTGTCTTCTCGCAAGATATGGAGCATTTGAACTGGGGAACGATTGGTATAATTCTCAATATCGGTTGGTTCGGTCGCTTCAAATTGGTAATCAGGATGAAAACTCGCAACTTGGAAAGTACCTTCTAATCCCGCTTGATAAACCAAATCATTGGCATAATCTACGTAATCTAAATAATCTACAAAATCTTCTAATACGAACGGATGAATGACAATTGTCGTTTCGGTATCATCGCCTTCGATGCCAGTCAAAAAATTTAACTCTTCGAGAAAATCCTTCGTTAATTCGTCTGGGTTTTTGGCTTCGCTTAATACGAATTTGATTTGATTTTTAATAAAAACTGGTTTTGCAAATGGGCAGAAATTCAAACCAATAACAATTTTTTCAACCCAATTTCTCGTAATTTCTAAATGATTTTTCATGAAGTATTTTTTTAGTAATGGATTTTCGAGTCGTGCGGCTCACTGCAATATAATTACAAATGAACAATGAACCCCGCAACTTTTTTTACAAAAAAAAACGGTCAAACCCGCAACTCAAATTATTTCGGAATCGTGAACAAAAACGTTGTACTATTTCCGTAATCTGATTCGACCCAAATGTTGCCATTAATATTTTCAATAATTTTTTTACAAGTTGCCAAACCGATACCTGTTCCTTCATATTCTTCCTTTCTGTGAAGGCGTTTGAAAACCAAAAATATTTTTTCTAAATATACCTCTTCGATACCGATACCGTTATCTTGAATGCTAAATTCATAAAAACCATTTTTATCTCTCACCTTGATTTCGATGATTGGTGGTCGATCATTCGGAATAAATTTCAAGGCATTGCTAATCAAATTTTGGAATAATTGAACCATTTGCATCGGGAAAACTTTGAGCGAAGGTAAAGGTTCTACATATATTTCTGCTGATTTTTCTTGAATTGTATGTTGAATATTTTGAATAACATTATAAATCGTATCGTTCAAATCCGTCAACTCCTTATCCGTTTCTTTTCGTCCGATAGTGGAAAATTTCAGTAAATCATCCAGAAGGTCTTTCATTCGACTAACACCAGTTAAAACAAAACCCATATATTCCGTTGAATCTTTATCGAAATGCGGTTTTAATTTTCTATTTAATAATTGCGTAAAGCTATAAATCATTCGCAACGGCTCTTTCAAATCGTGTGAAGCAATGTAAGCGAAGCTTTCCAATTGTAAATTCGTTTCAATATAATGTTGTAATTCGGCATTTTTTATGGCCAATTGTCCTTCGGCATTTTTAATCTCGGTAATATTGGTTGAGAAAACAATAATTCCGATAACGTCATTATTCTCATTTTTGACAGGAACTCTATCTACTTTGACCCAAATCGGTTGATTTTTGAAATTATGTAATTCGATTTCATCAATTAATGGTTCTCCAGAATTAATAATTTGTTGGTGCAACAATTCACTTTCTTCGTTGAAATCTGGATAAACCTCCCGCATCGATTTTCCTTCAAGTAATTGAGTGTCACTAAGATTAGACACTCCATTTGCTCTCAAAATTCGGTTTTCTGTATCTAAATATAAAAAAGAAATTGGCAAGGCATCAAAGAAGGTTTGCATTTCTTGATACCGCATTTTTCGTTCTTCTTCCATCAGTTTACTTTCTGTAATATCTATCGAAATACCGACGATAAATGCTTCACCGTTAATTTTAAATTTAGAACGAATTAATTTAGCATAAATATCTGCTCCTGCCTTTGATTTGAATACTTTTTCGGACGCAATCAAACTGACTTCATCATCAATGAGTCGTTGTAGGTCTTTTTTATCTTTTTCAAGGTCTGTTTTTTCGCTAACCATAACTTCCTTTTCCATAGCGAAAAATTCACCTTTGGTTAGACCCAACAAATCTAAGGCAACTTGATTCATCTCCGTTATTTCGTCAGTTGCAATATTTCTAATCGTAATACCGATTGGACTTAAATCAAATAATGTCCGAAACTTCGCTTCGCTTTCTTCAACTCGTTTTTGAGCATAAAATACTTGCGTAATATCTTGAACAGTAATAATCGCTTCTACAAAATTGCCTTTTGCATCAAATACGCCATTGACAGTCATTGCGGCTTCCATGATATTGCCATTTTGCTTGATGAATGCGTGCGGTTGCTTCATAACTCGTAAATACTCCTTGAATTAGGTTATTGAAGTTACGGATACAGACATCTGTTTGAATGTATAATTCAGGGAATTTCTTTTGTAATAAATAGGCTTTATCAAAACCCAATTGATTACAAAAAGCAGGATTGACATTTTTTAATTGATATACATTATCAATTACGATAATTCCCAATTGATTATTTTCAAAAATTGAGCGAAAGAATTGTTCACTTTTTTTAAGATTTTGTTGCTCTTTTAATGCCGCATTTGAATTTTTTAATTCATTGTTCAAATCAAGCAACTTTCTCTCGTAATTTGATGTGTTTTGTTCAAAAAAATTAATAAATATTCCTACTGCAAGAAACAAAAAGAAATCATACAATAAAGAGCAAGTGTCACTCTGATGGATAAATATTTTTATCGCACAGAATAATCCAAAAAGCAATAAGGAATTGGTGATTCTGTGGATTTGTCTTGGATAAAAAATATTGACAATGGCAAAGGGTAAGATTATAAAATACGGTGTTTCATTGAAAAATAAATTCCATCCAACTATTGAGCCTGTAAAAAAGCTGAGGGCAAATAATTTTGCGAAAGCATACTCTTTTAAATAATTGAGGTAGGGAACAAAAAAATACCCAAGCATCAAAATAAATGACCAAATAGCGGCTTTAATCGGAAACGAAAAAATAATAATAACGACAACGATTACCAAGCAAAATGAACTTGATAATATCGCTCCAATATTAAGAAACCTGATCAATTTTTGGTCGGCAATGCTTAACGTTTTATCAATACCGGTATCTGCAATATTCGTATTTAGGTAATTGATTAATTTTGTCCATGTTGTTTTACGTACCATTGTTTATTGTTTATTAAAGCGCTATCTCAATTTAGGAATCTAAGTATGGTGCTGACAACCCTCCTATAATTTATTTTCTATATATGAGTTTGATTGTTTAGTTATTACTCAAAAGAAATTTAATTTCAATTAAGTTATCGGATGTGAAAACTTAAAATATTATAGCGGTAGTTTATTTTATAATGCACTTAATCAAAGATAAATTAAATACATTATAAAATCATAAATTATACCGTTACAATATTAAAATTGGGAAAGCTAAGATTATTTCCTATTTTGTTGTTTTAATAATGATTAAGCAATCAATTTTTTTTTAAAAAAAATCAAAAAAATGAGATTATTCGATTTCATAAGAAATGAATTTCTGGAAGTCATTGAGTACGTTGAAGATGACAAAGATGTGGTACTTTGGAAATTTCCAGATAAGGATAGGGCGATTAAATATGATGCAAAACTGACGGTTCGGGAATCACAAATTGCGATATTTCTTGATGAAGGAAAATTCGCAGACGTATATCAACCGGGGCTTCATAGGCTAATCACGGATAATATGCCGATTTTGACGACGATTAAATCATGGAAATATGGTTTTGAATCGCCTTTCAAAGCGGACGTTTATTACGTCAGTACGCGTACTTTTCCTGGGCTAAAATGGGGAACACCGAATCCAATTATTTTGCGTGATCCGCAATTCAAACAGGTTCGAGTTAAAGCATTTGGAACGTATTTTATTCGTATTAAAGACCCCAAAAAATTCTTTACGGAATATTCTGGAACGGGTCATGTTGTTCGGATTCAAGAGATTGAAGACCAGTTGCGGGATATTGTTTCTCCGAAATTTGCGGAAGCAGTCGCAGAAGCAGGCGTTTCGGTTATGGATATGGTCGCTAATTATACGGAATTAGGCGCAGCTGTTTTGCCAATTTTGCAGCAAGATTTAGATGCTTTCGGTATCGAATTGACGAAATTCCAAATCACCAGCACGTCATTGCCAAAAGAAGTAGAAGAATTCTACGACAAAATGACGAATATGAATATGGTGGATAATATGAATAAATTTCAACAGTTTCAGATTTCAAATGCGCTCGAAAAATCAGCAGAAAATCCCAATGGCGGGAATGCAGGTATTGATATGGGAATGGGTATGGGAATGGCTCAGATGTTCATGAATCAGATGAATCCAAACCAAAATCAACAACAAAATCAAGCGCCCAAAGCACAAGAAAAGACCATGACGAGAGCTGAAATCATGGAAACGCTAAAGGGTTTGGGTGATTTGAAAGCCGCAGGTATTTTGACGGACGAAGAGTTTAATGATAAGAAAACGGAGCTTTTAGCGAGGTTGTAGGTTTTAGTAGTTCTGAGGTAAGGTTTTTGTCGTTTGGTTATTTCGTAACAATATTTTAGGTAATAATTTTCTAATAAAAAAATAATATGAAGAAATTGAGTTTAATATTAGGTTTATGTCTGCTTTTTGGATTGACATCAATGGCGAATACACCGATTGAAAATGTAATTGAAACACCAATAAGTTCTTTAAAATTAACGACCGTAAAATTCAAAGTTTATGGTAATTGCGGCATGTGTAAAAGTACGATTGAAACCTCACTGAAAAGTGTGAAAGGTGTCGCCGCAGCTATTTGGGACGTTGATGCTAAAGTCATTACGGTAACGTATAATCCTAAAAAAATTGAATTATTGGATATTCATAAAAAAATTGCAGCGGTCGGTTATGATACCGATAAAGCGAAGGCAGCGGACGCAGTTTATAGTAATTTACATGGCTGTTGCCAATATGAAAGACCAAAAAAATAATGAGCTATTGCGTTAAATACGTAATAATAAAGTATTAATTTGGGGTTGTCGTTGAATATTTTTATGTTCATGTGTTGATGTGTTGACGTTACGGATTTATAGTACTTTCCAACCTTACGTTGGGTCGCCTAATCATGGTTTTGAGCATAAAATGATTTCGTTTATTCACAGAATGAAACCGAATTAAAATAAAACTCGTAATTTGCCGCTGAGTTATCGATAATTTTATTTTTAAATAAAAAATCACTATGAAATTAAACTTTTTGAAAATTGGATTTTACGCTGTAATGTTTGCAATGACTATATTTGTAACTTCTTGCGGAAGCGGAGAACAAGATCATGAAGGTCATGATCACGATGATCATCAGCACGAACAAGGTCACGAACAAGGTCAGGAACATGATCATGAAGGACACGATCACGAACAAGGCGAGCAACATCAGCAAGGTCAAGAGGAATCTGCTATTGACAAAACTGGAAAAGAATATACTTCGGCTTACGTTTGCCCGATGCACTGCGAGGGTAGCGGCAGCGATGCAGCAGGGACTTGTCCTAAATGTAAAATGGTGTATGTAGAAAATACGGCGGAGTAGTTAGTGATGAGAAATAAATTTCACTTATTTTTTGTCGAATTGTGGTTACAAAAAAGGTTGAAAGACGAGCGTTTTTCAACCTTTTTTATTTTAAGCGATTTTCGTCCCGTTTTCTACCTTCCTTTCTGGCTGAATCAAAATCACGTCTTTGCCATCGCCCAAACCGCCTAAAATCAAACATTCACTCATGATATTCGCAATTTGTTTGGGTGGAAAATTTACGACCGCTACGACTTGTTTACCAATTAATTCATCGGGTTGATAGAGGTTTGCGATTTGAGCTGATGTTTTTCGAGTTCCAAATTTGCCAAAATCAACAATTATTTTGTATGCTGGATTTCTCGCTTCGGCAAATATTTCTGCATTGATAATCGTACCGATTCGCATCTCTACTTTTTGAAAGTCGCCCCAAGTAAGGTTATTTTTTTGATTTTCCATATTTTGATTTTTTTTTTTCTCTTATGACCGATTTGATAAGAAAATTTTGGCTTTTTTCAATGAATAATTATAAAAAATTGGTAATCTAAAAAAAAACTATCAAAGACTTTTAAGCAGTTGTACTAAATAAGTATATAATTATATTGCATAAAAAAATCCCACTCGAAATATCTCGAATGGGATTTTTTTTAATAATTAATAATTAAAATTTAGTATTTAAAGATTTATCTTATCAAAGTAATATCGCCTTTGTAAGGGAATACCAAACCGTCTGAAAATTCGATTGCGATGTAGAAAACGTAAACGCCCGAGTCCATTAAATCACCACGGAAACGCCCGTCCCAACCGACAGAAGGGTCATTGGGTTGAATGTCCGTTTGTACATATAATTGATTTCCCCAACGGTCATAAATCATAAAATTCTTGATGTTTACAACACCCGTTCCTGCAAAGACCATGAACTCATCATTGCGTCCGTCACCGTTTGGCGTGAAAGCATTTGGGATAAAGACATTTCTATTTTTATCCAATTTCACATAAATATCGTCCGTTGCGGTACAACCTGATGTATCTTGGACGGTGACCGTATAAGTCGTTGAGCGAATAGGCGCGATGACTGGTGTTGCACAATCGGTGCAAGATATTGAAGGGTCATCTGGAGAAGAACCCCAAACATAAGTCAATGAATCCGTTGTGTTTACGATTGCTTCCAACATCAGATTATCTCCTAATTCTAATTCTACATCTACACCCAAATCCACCACGATTAATGGCGGTTCGTTAACATTTACTTGTTGCTCAATAATACAACCGTTGCCATCTTGAACATAAACATCATAATTGCCACCAGATAAACCAAAGAAGATAATATCTATTGGCTGGTAATTCACGGCATCAATTGAATAAGCATACGGTTCGCTTCCGCCAAAAGCATTATCCAATACAATGCGTCCATCTCTCGTACCGTTACAAGAAGTTGGCAAAGCCGAAACTTGTGCCGTCAAGGGATCTGGCTGTATTAAAGTGCCAGAAGCCGTTGAGGTACAACCGCTTGCGTCTGTAATCGTCACATCGTATGTTCCGATTGGTAAATCAGAAGCCGTTTGAGTCGTTTGTCCGTCGTTCCAAAGGTAGGTATAACTTGGTGTTCCACCCGTTGCATCTACCGTTATTGAACCATTTGCTTCTCCATTACAAGAAGGGTCGATTGTCGTCATGGTTCCTGCTACCGCTGCAGCTGGTTGATTGACCGTAACGTTCACGGGGCCAAATGTACAACCATTGGCATCGGTAATAATTACAGAGTAAATACCTGCTGCCAAGTCGATTGCCACCGAACTATCTTGTGTTGGAGTCGTACTCCAAGTGTAAGCGTAAGGTGCTGTTCCGCCCGTCATACCTAAGATATCGATAGAACCGTCATTACCACCAAAACAGCTTACGGGATTGGCAATGATGCCACCTGCTGGATTCAATGGTGGTAATTCCACGATAGAAACCGTTTCTACTAAAGTACAACCTGAACCATCGGTAATCGTTACATCATAATTCCCTGCACCTAAGCTACTTGCCGTTTGTCCGATTTGATTATTATTCCACAAATAAGTGAACGAACCAGAACCGCCTGCTGCTGTAGCCGTCGCTGTTCCATTTGTTCCATCTTGACAACTTACTGGCGTTGTCGAAGTCGTTGCGGTAATTGCTGGCGGTGTGCCAACGACTGCATTATCCACCACATTACAACCATTCGCATCGGTAACCGTAACAAAATATGTTGCTGCGGTCAAGCCCGTTAAAGTATCATTTACCGAAGCATTACTCCAAAGGAAAGTATAAGGAGCCGTTCCGCCAGTTGGTGTAGCCGTTGCTGTTCCATCTGCGATGTTAAAACAAGACTGATCGGTTGCGTTTGTATTTGCAATCAAAGCCGCTGGTTGCGTAATATCTACGGTATCAATAATTGAACAAGAACTTGAATCTGTGATGGTTATATAATATTGTCCTGCTGCTAATCCTGTCACGGAAGCCAAAGTATCAACCGTTGGGTCAGTACTCCAAGTATAGCCGAATGTTCCAGAACCACCTGTTGGAGCAACGGTTGCCGTTCCATCTGTGAAACTGTTACAACTTACGTTTGTCGAACTTGGATTCGTAACAATCGCTGGCGGTTGTGCTAAAGTTATGGTTAAAGTATTCGTACAAGTGTTGGCATCGGTCACCGTCACGGTATATGTTCCTGCCGCAACGTTGCTTAATGTAGAATCGGTATTGCCATTGCCCCAATCGTAAGTGTAACTAACGGCTCCGCCTGATGCAGAAACGGTAATTTCACCATCTGTTGCCCCGTTACACAATACATTTGTTGTACTAATATTCGTAATCGTAATAGAATCTGGTTGGTTAACAATTGCCGAATCGATGTAAAGACAACCAACGTTATCCGTAACGGTATAAATGTAATTACCAATCGTTAAACCTGTTGCGTTATTAGTTAATTCTGCTGTATTTGGTGACCATGAGAAATTATAAGGTAAATTCGGCGCACCACCTGAAGTTAAAGGCGTTACCAAAATTTCACCATCATTTCCATCAAAACAATTCACATCTGTCACCGCTGATGTTGCCGAAACCACTAATGTCGCTGCAATATCAACCGAATCTATATAGGTACATAAATGGTCGTCTGTAATGGTTACAAAGTATCGACCAACTGCCAAGTTTGTTGCGTTTGCAGTTATCAAAGCAGCGTCATGTGCCCAAGTGAAAGCATAAGGTGACGTTCCGCCAGTTGCAGAAATCGTTGCATCACCATCACTTACACCTTCACAAGTTGCATCGTTCACAGTCGTGAAATTACCGTTTAATACAGGAGGATCACCCAAAGTTGTACTTGCTTGTGCGCTACAACCATTTGCATCGGTTAATGTCAAAGCGTAGTTTCCTGCCAATAAATTGAAAATCGTATCATTTCCACTTGCACCATTTGACCAAGTGAAAGTGTAAGGCTGCGTTCCGCCACCAATATTACCAACCCAAACGATACCAGTTGCATCACCAGAACAAAGTGGATTTGCACCAATTACACCAACAAATAATGGAGAAGGAGACGTTAAAGTTATTGTTGTATCATGTGTACAGCCGTCAGTATCTGTAACCGTAACAGTATAAGAACCAGAAGCTAAAGCAGTTGCGACAGAATCCGTTAATGCTCCATCATGCGACCAAGCGTAAGTAAAAGGATAACTGCCACCTGTTGGAATAATTTCAATTGAACCATCCGTAGAGCCGCTACAAGAAATATCTGCACCATTATAATCAGAAGAAATACCACCTGTCAATTGGAAATTAGCACAAGGTGTCGTACAAGAAGACATACCAACGAAAGCCTGTGAAGTCGTACAACCATTAGCATCCGTTACATTTATTTGATAATTCCCAGGTTGTGGTACTTCAAAAACAGCCGTTCCACCTTGAGAAGCTGGTGTAATTATCGTTCCTGTAATTGAAGGATTCGACATTAATTCGACCGTAATAATATAATTACTGCCATCGGCTTCTGGCAAACCGCCAATTGTGGTCACGTCACCTCTACAAACATTCCCACCCGATTGATTATTTACAGTTTGAATCACCAATTGACTTAAAAATACAACTGGAAACGCTGCATTGATATTCACATTCGTACATTCATTTGGGCCTGTCACGCCTTCCCACGTTGCCGGAGGAAACGCATCAACCGTAATCGGTGCAAAGAATAAAGTATTTGTTGGAGATAAAAATTGACTGGTTAAATAACCTTGATATAAACCATTGGCATTAGACAAAAATCCATTTCCACTTCCATCAATATTAGAGGCTAATTGTGGAACAGCTCCGCTACTATTTGTAATCAAACAAGGATCGCCGAGAATAGCGTTTAATGTTGGGCCAGTTATCGTTGGTAAACAAGTGTATAAAGCGTATTGAACACCAGGCGTTGTCGCAGGGTCTGGGTCACCAGCAACATCTTGATCGCCATTGTGTGCCAAACTCAACGTATCGCCAAAACATAAATACAAAGGATTTATACTGTTTGAACCAGGTGAAACCGAAGTCGTCAATGTTCCTGCATCGTCGGTACAACTTACACAAGCCGACATATCGACTACCATTGTTTTCGTTGTACAACCGTCACTTACGTTCAAATTATAAAAACCAGCTTGTGGTACTGTAAATGCACAAGTTGAATTATGTGCTGGATTCGGATTCAGGGTAAATGTTCCCGTAATTGTCGGGTCACTAACCTCCTCCACTGAAACAGTATAATTCATACCATTATAAGCCATCAGTCCACCTGAAACCGTGAAAGACGCTTGGCAGAGATTACCGCCAGTTGGCGTTATGAAGTTATCAATATGAATACTGTCTAAGAAAACAATCTGAAAGGCTGCATTCGTATTGATATTAACACATTCATTCGCACCACCGACATCTTCCGAAAGCGTTTTTGGAACAGATGTTACATCATCAAGCGTAACGGGAGCAAACCACAATTCCGTATAACCTTGAGCATTCGTACCATAAAAATTTTGATATACACCAAGATTTGTCAACGTAATATTTCCTAAAGGATCCGTTCCCACGACATTACCAGTGTAACCAGTATTCATCGCAATATCAGAAACTAAAGGCCCTGAAATTGTTGGTACATCTGTGAAAATCATTAAATCAACCCCAGCTTGTGTCAAAGGATCGCCGTCACCTGTGAAAATTGCATTTCCATCATGTGTAATGATGTAATCATTGCCCCAACAAAGCGGCTCAATAACTCCAGCGGCTCCACCTGTACCCAAAGCTCGAGTCACTGTTCCAGCATCATCAATACAAACAGAATTTACGCCATAAATACCTTCGGGCGTTTCATTTGTTATGTTGAGCCATGCTTGAACTTCGGCCAAATCCGAATTTGTTTCCGATGCTGTATTCGTTTGAAACAAAAGCCCGTCATATAAATCATCTACCGTATTTACCCAATCATTTGGTAAACTCGCCGCCATTAAAACTATGGAAATTCCGAAAAGATAGACGGAAAATGTGATTAGTTTTTTCATATTTAGATTTGATTTATGCTTCCTAAAAAGCATTATTTTTTATCGGTGTTAATATAGGACGCACCGTTTTCGTTTAGAAAATCATCGACGACTCACTCCGATTGTTCGGAACAAACGATCAACTATTTTTTAACCGTTTTTTCTTTTTTTACTAATTGTTTTTGCAATTCTGCCAAGCGTTTGACCTCAAAAGGTATTTTTTCCTCTTTCGCTTCCAGATTTTTAATTACGAACTTTAAATCTATGATTTCCTGCTCAACCGTTCTCACACGAATAGGGTTTTTGGAAGCCTTATTCTGAATTTGTTGTGGACGAGGATTGTACTGCTCCGCATTTTCTTGTTTTTTTACGATGCTCACCGCCTCTTTTTCGGTAGTAGATTTGGTCTTATCCTGAGCAATTGCAGACGTACTAAAGGCAAAAATGAAAATGCCAACTAACAATGATAGTGTGATTTTTTTAGTCATGTTATTTATTATGGTTTTAAGGTGTTTCGGTATTTTGGCAGTTTGGATTTCTTGTAAAATCATTACAATCAACATACCTCAAACCAATTCGTACCCAATTTTATATTGAAAAATTCCTCAAAAGTAAGCATACCAAAACGAATTTTAAATTAATGATTCGCTTTTCACGCCCCCTACTTTAAAAGAATGTTAAAAATCTACCTTTTAACGGAATTGATTCAAACCTTATTGTCAAATCTTTTTTGACATTTTGATTTTACAATCCATCTATTCATACCGTTTTACGAAGTGCTATGACTGCCCCGTTATCTCTTTTTAGGTCGAAAACTGCCGACCGCCAACTGCAAACTTTCTCACGTATCTTTTGATAAAATTGCCAAAATCTGCTTGAATTTGCTTTTGACATTTTTTATTGGTTCAATGCTTTTATTTGTTTCCTCAAAAGCATTTCCTCGTTCCAATGTCCGACCCGTAAAATCACGAGACGAAACACCCCATTTCATCAAAAACGTCTTTTTACCCTTATTATGCTTGATTTTTCCGGTCGATTTTGAACCAAAATGATAAACTCGGCTTTCGCCAATGCCCTTGAAATAACGAACGCCAGCCGCCCATAATTTTCGAGATAAATCTGGGTCAGAATACATACCAGGCGAAAACTCAACACTCATGCCGCCCACTAAATCCCACAAATCCCGATGCAAAACATTCGGAGGCCAAGTCGCCCCCTTCCAATCTTTTTTTGTATTTTTTTTATAATTTTTTAATAATAATTCTTCTTCAAAAGTATCAATATCTGTTCCGTAAGGTTGGATAATAACGCAAGGATTATTCGTATCCGTCGGCTCAATCATCGTTCCCGAAAGGAAAAAGTAATTGTGTCCAATCGCATCAATTTCATTTTTTAATGGCAAATCCCAATTCGGACAAGCATACATATCGTCATTCATATAACATACATAATCCCCTTGTATCAACGACCGTGCAGCATTTAAACCAAAACAAATGCCTAAGTTGGTATCAGAAAAAATATAATCCAAATCCGTTTGCGTTTCCACCCATTCCAACGTCCCATCTTTTCCTTCATTAATAATTACAATAATTTGATGCTCAAAATGTGCATTTTTTCTAATACTTTTGATACACAATTGGAGATACGCCAAATTATTCCAGGTTGGAATTAAAATGGAAAAAATTGGATTTGATATATTTGATTTTTTCTCTTTTTTTATTTGTCTCATTATTGCATTGTTCGATTATTCGATTGTTTCATTGTTATTTCAAAACGACAATGAAACAATTATTGTTAATTTCACAAAATTACTTAAAAAGGTATCAGTAATTAGGACTTCGTTATTTATTTTTCGAATCACGAATCATCAAACACCAATTCACATGAAAATAGCTTTAATCCATTATCGAATTACGTTGCGTGGCGGTTTGGAAACTCGTTTGGTCAATTATACCAACTATTTGGTGCAAGAAGGACACGAAGTCACGATAATTTGTGCCAAAAATAAAGGTGAAGTGACCTTCCCAGCATCCGTCAAAATCGTCCGATTGCCGTTGGGAATTACACCCAAAGTTTTTCGCATGATGGCGTTTAATTATCGCATCAAAGGCTATTTAGCTAAAAATAATTTCGACTTTTCGCTGTCTTTAGGTCGAACGTATAATCAAGATACCGTCCTCGCACCGAGCAATCACCAAGGTTATTTGGACGCTATGAATATGTCGGGCAACCGTTTGACGGATAGGGTTCAGAATTATTTAGATAGAAAAACTTGCGAAAATAGCCAAATTATTTATGCCGCTTCTTCGATGATAAAAGAAGAAATGATACAATATTATGGTGCAAAAAGAGAAACGTTACACGTCCTTTTTCCACCTTTAAATACCGATAATTTCACAATAGCGACCGAAGCACAACGCCGTTTTTTGCGAAATAAATACGGCATTGACTTGGATACCAAAGTCTTCGCTTTCGTATCTTCGAGTCACAAGCGGAAAGGTTTACCTATTTTATTAGAAGTTTTTGAATTATTAAAAGAGGAAAACGTCGTTCTATTTATCGCCGGTTATCCCGAAATTAAAACAGACTTGCCGAATATTCGATTTTTAGGATTTTTGGACTCTCCAGAACTGATTTATCATTTAGCTGATTTTACGCTGCATCCAGCCCTTTATGAGCCTTTCGGACAAGTTATTTCTGAATCTCTGGCTTGTGGAACGCCAACAATTGTATCGGATAAAGTCGGTGCAAAAGAGATTGTAACTCCAAATGTTGGGCAAGTTTTGGATAGCTTAGACCCCAAAATTTGGGCAGAAACCTTGAAAAAATTGGAACGTTCCGCTTTTGATATTCCCGAAGATTTTGTTTATAAAAATGGTTTAAGTTTGGAACAACACATCGAGAAAATGTTGGCGATTTTTAGGCAATAATTTTGAGATATAAAAGGTACGGGACGCTTTGAAAATGTTCGGCCTTTTATATTTCAAAGTTGCCCTGAAAGGTCTTTAGCAATAGCATCGGGCAACGCCCGATGAAAAGTCAAAGTTTAAATTTAGCCCTGAAAGGGCGTAAGTATTAGCATGGTTTTGTTGGCTTACGCCTTTCAGGGCTGAAATTTTTGCAGCTAAATATACCAAAACGGTCACTTACCCAGCCACAAATACTTCCGCTTCCACTGGAAAATGCAAACCACATTCAACTTTTTCTTTCCCAGACCAACGTCCCGACCGATTTTCGCCTTTCATCGTACAATGTGTACAACCGACCGAAGCATAACCTTTTGATACCAACGGATGTTCGGGTAAATTATACTTTTCTTTACAAGCGTTTAATTGTGCTGCTGTAATATCTATCAAAGGATAAAATTTGATAATATCGCCTTGTTGCTCAAAGACATTTAGGTTCTTTCGAGTAGGCGATTGAAATCCAATCAAACCCGAAATCCAAACTTTATATTTCCCTTTCACGACCTCCAACGGTTCTACTTTATTGACATGACAACACATATTTGGGTTAGTTTTCCAAAGCTCGTTTTTTACCGCATACTCATTGATATGCTCATCAAAAGCGATATTTTCGATATTTAGATTATAACAAGCCGTCAATTCGGCTTTATAATCCATCGTTTCTTGGAAGTGAAAACCAGTATCAATAAAATGTATTTTTTGAGTTGGGCGAAGTTTATTTAAGACGAAAAGTAAAAAAACGGCACTTGTGCCAAATGAAGAAGTGTATAAAACTTCGGATTCATCATAGATTTCGTACAATTCACAAATCCGTTCTTCAATAGATAATTGTCTGAATCTTTCGTTTAGTGACGATATTTCTAATAACATATTGATTATCGTATTAATTATAAAATATAATTCCGTTTATTGAATTAATAACAAATCATTATTATTGATGTTAAATCAACAAATAAATTTCAATTTGATTGCGAATAACGCAAAGATATTAAACGATTTTGAAAATTAAGCAGTTTTTGGGTTTCGAGTTACGAGTTTGACCGTTTTGATTTGAAATAACGTTTTTTTTAGATTAGAAGATTACGCAAAACGCTCAAAATCTGAAAACCGTTCTGTCAACTATTTAAGCTGGTAATAACAAAAAAAGGTTTTCATTTAAAATGAAAACCTTTTTTTAATCATAAAATCACGTCAAAAAAATACAACTCACAACCCTAAAAGTCATTCAATTCATCAAATACAAATGATAAATAGTAAATCGAACCGATATTTGGCGTACCGAAAGAGGTGCGATATTCATTACCGAAAAGGTTGTTGCCACCTAATTTCAAGGCAACTTTACTATTTGGAATTTTGTACGTAACCTGAGCATTAACGGTACTATATTGATCAACCATTCCGTCACCAAAAGCAGAACGCCATTCGTAACTATCTGACCAATTCAAACGCACATTAAAACCGACGCCCTTTAGGACATTGCTATTCGATAAACCAAGTCCAAAGCGGTGTTCTGGCGTATTGAAACCCGGGATTAATTCGGGGTCAGCATCTACGATTTCGTAAGTTGCGTAATTATAATTTCCAACAAAACGGAAACCTTGCGTCAAAGCGTATTCGAACGAAATACCTGCACCCATTGAAGTGACTGTACCTTCAGCGTTGGTTGCCAATTGATAAACCGTTGAATTGCCATTGGCCAAAGCCAAAATTCCTGACATATCATCAACGCTACCAACCAAAGGTGTAACTACATTTACATTCGCAATAAAGTTTTCGTAAGAATTTCGGTAACCACTAATATCCAAAAACATTCGTTTGTTTACGATACCACGGTAGCCGATTTCGTAAGTCGTCACCCGTTCTGGTTTGACATAGGGTAGCGTTGCTTTTTGTAAAACAGTTGCATCACCTGTTGCTGCAAAATTTTGAACAGAAGCTGCGGTATAAGAATTCGCATAAACCTGTAAACCTGTAATAGTCGTATTTGTAGAGTCATTTACAGCAAAAATTTTACTATAATCCATCACGTTACTTTCTACGCCACCCAATAAATTCGCTACACCAATATCCAAATTAATAAACTGATTTTGAGTTGTCGGATTACGGAAACCAGTTTGGTAAGCAAAGCGGAAATTATGTTCTTTATCTTTTCCTGCGGAATAAATTAAGGCTGCACGAGGCGTAATTTGACCCTCAAAATTTTCGTTTTTATCATAACGAACCGCCCAAGCCAACTTCAACGCATCTTTTGCAAAATACAACGCACCTCTTGCATAAGCACCATACTCACTATTTGGAATCGGTGCATCTTCGGTGTCATTAAATAAGGTACCGTCCGAAATCAAGCGGAACATTCTATAATTTCCACCAATTTGAAACTCCATGAAATCCAAATAATTAGAAAAATCATACTGTCCCTCGAAGTGATACATTTCTGAACGATCTAAAAATCTTGCACCTTTCGTCAAATCTGCCAAACCAGTAACCGAATCTAAAGCGATTTCAAACGCCTCCGTTCCAGGTTCTAACCTATCACGGTCAGCAAATGAGCGAGCTGCACTATGATCAGTTGCCGAAACACCCGGCACTTGTCCCAAATACGCACCCGCATATTCCGTAAACCAATCTTGATCGGATTTCCAATAACGATTGACATTCCAAGACGCAAAACGCATATCGTAAGAGTTACCCGAGTTTTCAAAATTAGCGTAAGCTCTCAAAAAATAATTAGAACCCTTCGCTTCTAATTTCCCTTGCTGCATATATAAATCACGGAAGTTGTAACGGTTTGCACCTTGAAACAAGGTTTTTCCGACACCGATTTTATACGTTCCAATAATTTCCAAATTATCCGTTGCACGAAAGTGAACAGACGCATCTGCTTTAATTTGTTCCGCACTATAATCCGTCAAATCTTGCTCTCTGTAACCCGTTCGAGCTACATGAATACCACCAAAAGTACCTGCTGGCGAACCCGTCAAAGCGTCCAAATCCATGGTTGTTGCAATCTCATCACCATAAATATTGACACCATCGTAAGAAGGATTCGTTTCGATATTACCACGGTTTTCAGTATTCAAGGGGTGAATATCGCTATCCGAATAATCGGTTGCGTACCAATCCGTTCCTTTCATAACGGACGTGTTTAATTTAATCGCCCAAACGTCATTAAAGACCTTTGCGTAACGAAAACCTGCTTCGAGGAACGAATTTAATCCTGCCGCATCTTGACGAGTTACCCCATTTTTAGAATACGCACTTAACCCTTGATAATCAAAAGGTGATTTGGTATTCATAAATAAAACACCGTTGAACGCATTCGGCCCATAGATAGAGGAAGCAGGGCCCGAAATCAATTCAATCTCTGCAACATCTAACTCCGAAATACCGACCAAATTTCCCAATGCAAAATTTAATCCTGGAGGTGAATTATCCATGCCGTCAATAATTTGAACGAATCGAGGATTAGAAATCCCTGCAAAACCTCTAACATTTGGCGAACTATAAGTCAAACTATTTTGATTCATTTGTACGCCTGACAAGTTTGCAATTGAATTATAAAAGTTAGCTTCAGGCGCTTGTGCCAACGATTTTGCGTCAATCTTTGCAACGGTTGCAGGTGATTGTAATACTGATTCTCCGTAGCGAGAAGCCGAAATAACATAATCCGCTTCAATCACAATTTCAGAACGCAACCTGACTTCCAATTCTTGAAATTCCTTCGTGACTTCAATCTCCCGAATTTCATATCCCATAGATGAAAATACCAATGTAAACGGCGGTGGCAACGTAATCGCAAAATTAAATTCCCCATTAGAATCCGCAGTTGTTCCCAATACTTTTCCTTTCACGATAATCGTCGTTCCAGGAAGCGTTTCCCCTGTCGTCGCATCTGTAACTACTCCATTAACGGTCGTTTCTTGAGCCATCAACCCAAAACTGCAAGCAACTAATAAAATAAGCCAGCTAAGTTTAAGTGTAAACTTTTTACTCATAATGATTACTTTTCGGTTTAAAATAATAATAAAAAAGAGGTGAGAATCACCTCTTTTTGACAATAATATTAATCAAGTTTTTGTAGTAATTTTCTTTCAAAACACGGAATGATTTTAGGTATAAAACGCCATGATTTCATTATTAAAACTTGTCTTCTCTGAACCTATTTTATTGTTCTTAGGGAATAGGTTATTTGTTTCCTGTTCCCTTAATACATCATTTCGAAATTTTCAATTTTCAATCAAAAAATGGTCAATTATATTTTTATTTACAAAATGCCCACAAAATAAACTATAAACATCTAATAAACAATTTTTTAAACATTATAAGATAATCAATATTTCCAAATGGATTTTTTTATAAACATTACAACTTAGACTTATCCAACAATTAAAACCGTACCAAAACATATAATTCATTTTAATATGTTTCGCAAACGTATATTATTTCCAAGTAACTTTTCTTCGGGAACACCTATCACTTGACACTTATGACCAACTTACCTTACGCAAGCTATAACTGGTAGAATGTGTTCGGCCCTGAAAGGGCATTAGCAAAAAAACTTGCGCCCTTTCAGGGCTAATTATCTTGATATCACAATTATAATGGGTGCTGCCCGTCGCTACTGCTTTCGCCCTTTCAGGATGTATATTCTTCAAACATTCATTATTTTTAATATTACTGCGTAAGACGAGTTATAATATTTTGAAAATTAATAACTTGATAATCGGTGTCTGACGTTTATTTCAATTTTGTCCAAAGTCTAAAAAAAGTACTTGATAGTTAAGTACTTGAAACTTCGGTGACATATTCCTGCTTCCAAAAAAAACAATCAGAAATCGATTTTAAACTATCAAAGGCTTTTGAAATATTGCCGTAGTTACTTGCTGATTTGCCAAACGATAGAAAATAATTATTGCTTCTTTAGCTGACAGTATATTTGGGTGCAGTTATTTTGATATTATATTCAAAATGGGCTTTCACTCATTATTGAGCGGTACGATTTTTGTCGAAAACGGTGTCTGTTCTCTGAACCTTATTACAATCGAAAAAGGTTCAGAAAATCGAATCTGCCTGTAGAAAAGTAATGTTATCAATGGTTTTGAGGTTCGGAGAACTGATATCGTTCGTCTTGACAAAATTTGTACCGCTCAATAATGGCTTTTACCCTTTCGGGGTAGATATTTTCAAACATTCATCATTTTTAATGATACTGCGTAACACGAGTTAATAAGTTTAAATAGTGTAAATTTAGGCTTGGAAATGATTTTTAGTAGAAAACATTAAACTTCGGATTTCGCTTTCGCTCAACAAGAAAAAACAATTATGAGTAGAATATTAAACCAAAAATTACAACAATACCGTTTTCAGATGGTCGAAGTCGTCAAAGATTTGCACCAAATGACGATTGATATAGATAATGCTTCCCTTTCGGAAATGGTCAGCGACTTACGCAATCGCATTCACGAACCGTTTATGTTTGTGATTGTGGGCGAGGTAAAAGTGGGTAAAAGTAGCTTCGTCAATGCACTTTTGGAAACGGACAAAGAAGTTACGAAAGTCGCTCCTGACCCTTGCACCGACACGATTCAGCAGATTCTGTATGGCGAAACGGAGCAAACCGTCGTCATTAATCCGTACTTGAAAAAGATATTTTATCCAGTCGAAATTCTAAAGGAAATCGCTATTGTCGATACGCCTGGAACGAATACGATTATTGAACATCATCAAGAAATTACGGAGCGATTTATTCCTGGTAGTGATTTGATTGTGTTTGTGTTTGAAGCCAAAAATCCCTACCGACAATCGGCTTGGGAATTCTTCGATTACATTCATAAAGATTGGCAAAAAAAGGTCATTTTCATTTTGCAACAAAAGGATTTGATGCGTGGCGATGATTTGGAAACGAACGTCAAAGGCGTGATTAAACAAGCCGAAAAGAAAGGTGTTGCAAATCCAAATGTTTTTGCCGTTTCTGCGATGGACGAACAGGAACACAAGCCTGACAGCGGTTTTGTAGCCGTTCGGACTTTTATTCGGGATAATATCACTGGCGGAAAAGCACCGTTATTAAAGCTAAAAAATAATTTAAAAACCGCTCAAAATGTATCAAAACGTATTGCTTCGGGCTTGGAAGTTTTATCGGAACAATACCAAATGGATTTGGCATTTAGAATCGATATTACCGAAACGCTAAACGAGCAGGAAGCGAAATCTAAGAAGCAGGTCGATATTTTGGTGGAAAATATGATTGATACTTACGATTCTATTTCGATGCGAACGGAAAAAGAATTGCGGGAAGGTTTGGGCTTTTTTACATTATTGCGCCGAACGGTTGCGTCTGTTTTTTCCAAAAAAGAATCGTCCAAAGCGTGGTTAGATGATATTTCTACTCGTTTGGAAACGGATTTGAATACGGCTTTGACGGAAAAA
>Ga0222647_1000301_pt1 | contig 24928 bp, 19 predicted proteins | sample AntAcemetagen333_FD_179864 | JGI IMG/M metagenome (GOLD analysis project Ga0222647, IMG submission 179864) | Saline water microbial communities from Ace Lake, Antarctica - #333 | ecosystem: Environmental > Aquatic > Non-marine Saline and Alkaline > Saline | place: Antarctica: Ace Lake...
CTGCAACATTCTGAACCGCCGTAATCTCAAAATGCTCTAGCAGTTTTAAAGGCAATATTTGCCCGATTAATACATCACTTATCACACTACAAAACTAACTACTCCCCGTAAATTTCATGTGAGCCAATTTTACCGATAAAATGGATGTAAAAAAAACTAAATTTTAAGTAACTGTTAGACTGTTTATTGAACACTAGACCTCGTCTTTTGGGTATGTGTTTTGGGTGTGTTGGTATGGTCTACCTTTATTCGTCTTTGTAAACGTCTTTGCCAACAGTCACTATTGCGTAGCCAAATCCAATACCAAAGAGTATGGTGATTAATCCAGCAAAATATGGAAGTATTTCTGTCATTTTTTGTTTAGTAAATGCAGGTAAATTCCAAAACATAGTATAGAAGGTACCCAGAGGCCGATGAATATTGCTTGATTTGCGTGATCATTAAAGAATAAAATTTCTGAAAAGATCAGTGAAAGTATAGCTGATACAAAGAGCAACTTGTCTGTTAAATTAAATTTATTGAACATTTTTTATGTGTGGTTATCGTAAAAATTGTGAGATTTAATTTTACCTCATATTTAGGCAAATTATCATCTTTATAATCTGAAGTTTTCTTTAGAAGAGAACTAGCAAGTTTCTAGAAAATCTTTTTATCAGACACGTCAGAATGGCTTTGGTTACCTAACAAATATAGGCATTCAAAGTTTTAAATATAGTTTAATGGTTTAAAAGAAATAGAATGATTTCTCTTTGGTATTTGTAAGTAGTTGCTCAGGATTGATAATCCTGAGTTTCTTGTTTTCTTGTAGCATCTCAGTTCAGTACTAGATACTTGAGTAGTTAGTAATTAGTCTTTCACGTAAGTAGAGGGTTGTTTTATGCGGATAGGAACTACTGATAGTATAAAAAAGCCTTCCCACTACAAGCAGAAAGGCCTACTTATATTTCGGTTAATATTCTATTTACGGTACATTACTGCATCCACAGCTTCTACTACACGCTGTACGTTAGGTAACCACGCGTCTACTAATGTAGGAGCATAAGGAAGCGGCGTATCACGTGTAGTTACACGCTTGATAGGAGCATCTAGATGGTCAAAAACCATCTGACTCATCATATAGCTTATCTCAGAAGAGATAGAAGCTAGAGGCCACGCTTCTTCTAGTACCACACACCTATTGGTTTTCTTAATACTCTCAGCTATGGTTTTGTAGTCTATAGGTCTTACAGACTGTAAGTCGATAAGTTCCACATCTATTCCTTTCTCTGCTAAAGCAGTTACAGCTTCTTCAGCTATACGCATCATTTTACCAAAAGAAACTAAAGTGACATCGGTACCTGCCTTTTGGATATTAGCTTGACCTATTGGTATATAATACTCTTCTTCTGGCACTTCATGCTTAAATCCGTACATCTGCTCACTCTCCATGAAAATTACTGGATCTGGATCTATAATAGCAGACTTCAGAAGTCCTTTAGCATTATACGAGTTAGATAGTACTACTACTTTCAGTCCCGGGCAGTTTGCATACCAGTTTTCGAAAGCTTGTGAGTGCTGAGCACCGAGCTGGCCTGCACTTCCTGTAGGGCCTCTAAATACGATTGGACATTGGAACTGTCCACCACTCATACTATTTATTTTGGCCGCAGCATTTATTACCTGATCTATAGCTACTAGACTAAAGTTAAAGGTCATAAATTCTACGATAGGCTTAAGTCCATTCATAGCCGCACCTGTAGCTATACCTGTAAAACCGAGCTCAGCGATAGGAGTATCTATTACTCGCTTCGCACCAAACTCGTCAAGCATGCCCTGACTTACCTTATAGGCACCGTTATACTCGGCTACTTCTTCTCCTATTAAGAAAACATTTTCATCTTTTCTCATCTCTTCGTTCATTGCCTCCCGAAGTGCTTCACGTATTTGCAGTTGTCTTGCCATCTCTTTTTTGCGAATAGCAAATGTATGAATTATTGGTTGATTTTTAACTTGAGAGTGATTGATTTACCATGTTTGATTATTGACTGATTGACTCTTGATACATAATGTATTGATTTAGGACTTATCTGACGGATAACTGACTCCGTATTGTTTGACTCAGGACTTTTTGACAACTTGGACTCAAATTTAAACGTGTCTGGAGTTAATCTGGCGGTGCTTTAGCTCCGCCTACTATGCGGATTATGGAATGGCTTTAGCCCAGCCCTTTAGTGATTGAATCAGTATTGTTTGACTCAGGACTTTTTGATGATTTGGACTCAAATTTAAACGTATCTGGAGTTAATCTGGCGGTGCTTTAGCTCTGATTTATGTGTGGATTATGAAATCGCTTTAGCCCAACCCTTTGAAAATTCGAATTAAGCTTAGGCTTATTTTTTTATGCGTTTACCTTTTTATCCCTTCTCGTACTAATTAGTATATTGCAAAATCATAAAAAAGCACATGAGACATCTTAACATACTTTCTATAGCTATACTCACTGGCATTTCATTTACGCTATCTGCTCAGAGTATTAGTGGCAATGTAAAAGCATTTGAAAGCGAAACAGACCTTGGCTATGCCAATGTAGATATATACAAAGGGACAGAACTAGTAGCCTCAGTGCTCGCAGATAAGGAAGGAAATTTCAACGTAAAACTAGATACAGGTGCGTACCGTGCCGAGATAATATATGCAGGGTATAAAAAAATAACCCAACAAATACATGTGCAAGCGGACGAGAAAGTAGCCATAAGCCTAAAAGTAGATAGTGAAAGTATATTCTCTAAACCAAAAGAAGATAGCCCAGCATATGATAGGGGAGATGCTTCTTATTATTCAATAGATGAAGAGGTCTATTATGACTCCGATATAAGTGAAGAAAAAGATAAGTCTATACGTGTAACTAGCGGCTACGCACCCATCATGTCCAAAAAAGAAATGGGCATAGTGCGAGGAGACTATAAAGGTCCACAGCAAGGAGTAGCAGGCAAGCTTACCGCAGGTGAGATTAATGATTTTAGTAAATGGAAACTCTGGACAGACCTACAAGCAGATGAACTGAGTGAGTATCAAAAAGAGTGGAACTATAGCCCTAGTAAGCGGTATATGGTGCAGCTAATAGATAAGAGCGGATTGCCCTTGGCAGACATTACAGTGCATCTAAAAAAGAAGGACGGTACAAAACTATATACAGCCAGAACGGACAATACAGGTAAAGCAGAACTTTGGAAAAGTTTGCTTTTTGAGCAGCAAAATACCAAAGAGAAACTAATGATAGAAGTACTCTTTAGTGGAAAGAAATTTACTATCAAGAATACTAAACCATTCGAAGATGGAATGAATAGACTAACTCTAGAGGCAGTGTGTAATCAATCTCAGAAGGTAGACATAGCCTTTGTAGTAGATGCTACGGGTAGTATGAGCGATGAGCTCAATTATCTCACTGCAGAACTCAATGATGTGATGTTTAAGAGTAAAGAAATCAGCACTACACTTAATTTTAGCTTTGCCAATGTATTTTACCGTGATCATGAAGATGCATATCTTACGCAGAAGCAAGAGTTTACGCGTGTACTATCTGAGTCAGTATCATTTATCAGCGACCAGCATGCAGGCGGAGGTGGAGATTTTGAAGAGGCGGTAGAAGTGGCCCTAGATACGGCTGTAAATGGACTGAACTGGAGTACGGAAGCACGAGCCAGAATAATCTTCCTAATCTTAGATGCACCACCTCATAATACACCAGAGATTCAAGAAAAATTGATTAGAATAAGTCTACAAGCTGCGGCTAAAGGAATACGTATAGTACCGCTAGTGGCAAGTGGAATCAATAAAGGAACAGAATACCTCATGAGAAGTATAGCTTTGGCCACCAATGGAACGTATGCTTTCTTGACCGATGATAGTGGGATAGGAGGGAGCCACCTAAAACCAAGTACCGATAGTTATGAAGTGGAAACACTAAATGATTTGCTAGTACGTGTGATTAAGAGCTATACCTATATGCCAGACTGCGAGCAGATACTGCCAGAGCTAGACCTAAACTACCCTAGCGATACTGTAGTATACTCTCCTCTAGATACTACAAAGGTAGATTCTAGTAGCGTGAGCCCGGTAAAACCAATAGAGGTTACCTGGACATTTTATCCTAATCCTACTCGTGGTATAGTCAATATAAAAGCAAATGTTGCTATAGCAGAACTATACATTTCGGACCTGAGTGGCAAGGTGCTACAAGTGGTAAAAGACATAGAAGCAGATAAGATAGTACAAGCAGACCTGAGCGGATATGCCAGCGGTATATACTTGATTCGCTATCCTGTAGGTAAGCGATGGGTGAGTGGTAAGGTGGTGGTGAATAGGAATTGATTTATTTTGCTATATTCGAACGTAGGAAAATGAACGGGTTATGCAAACGAAATAAGTTTTCACTTGTACCTAAATAGACACAACTTATGGATATTTTAGAATTTAATTTTGAAATACTTTTAAAAGTATTGAAATCTAATTTAAAACGAAGTCTACGGTCAAGGATCGGAAATTTCAAACAAACACCTTATTTACTTACTTTCTTACTTTTAGCTTGTACTTTGACCGTTTTTTATGCTTGCAAGGAGGAACGGAATCTTCCCATACAGCAGCGACAAGATAATTTTGTGCAAGTTACCTCCTTAGATGCAGGTCCTATCGAGAAGCAACTCGTTTGGATAGCTAAAGGACTAGCAGGTATTGCTGATCAATCTACAGCAGCAAAGTCTAGTATCCATGATTTTGTAGAGGCTAATGGCTTTTATGCAGAATCTAATGCTAAATTAGATAATGAATTACAAGGTTCTCTTGGTTTTGACTATGATCTAGAAGTAGACCAATGGCTGCAAGCAAATCAGCCAGGCAATGACTATGATCAATCTTACTTTTTTGATATTGATATTGATGATTGTCCAGGGAAAGTTTCGGTAAGGATTCCCGAAGCAGATATTGTGGACCAGACGAAGTTGCACGTAGTGACAACAGATAATGTTCTTGATCCTCAGAATAATAAACCAGGGTATTTTATTACAGGTGCGGGTTTTTTAGATAGTTTAATCATTTCAGATAATAATATTGACAGCTTTTATTTATGGATTGTTGGCATAGACAATGACTGTGGTGAAGATTCTGCTTTTTGTGGAGATAGCATTTGCCAATTAGAACTAGGTGAAAATTACTTGAATTGTGAGGACTGCCCTCCACCAAGATTTAAAACTAGTCAAGTATATAGTGTAGAATTAGCTAGCTTAACTTTTAAAATCGACAAAAAAAATGACGGGGGAGGTCATCCAGGAGTGCACTACCAAGAAAGTCATTTTCAAGGAAAGTATAAAATAAAATTAGCATTTACAGGAGTTGATTATGTAGAAAATGAGTTGTACGCTTTTAGATTTCGAGAATTTCAGAACGTAGGAAGCCAGAATGTTGTACAAACATCTGATTATATAGATATAGATAAGTTTAAAGCATGGGGCAAATGTAAGTCGGGAAAGGATGTAATAAGACGTCATGACGCGTCAAAAGGGAAGTCTAATCGCGGATGCACTTTTACTAAGACTCTTAACATGCTTTTGACCACGGATTACTGTCCGAATGATGACGCACTAGTTTTGGTGCCGTTTGAGTATGATCATTTTTCTAAATCTTGGAATCAGATGACTCAAGGAATAGTCTGTACAGGTAGAGCATATTCCCATGTGCCAGGCCAAAACAATAGTAAATTAGACTTATCTGGGACACCTTTTCACGAGGGATGGCGAGTGATTGAACGTCTTCAGACCTTCCCAGCTGCGGGTAGTCAAGGGCCATGGGTGCCAATTGGCACTACAGGTTCATTTGAAGCTACTTTGACTTTAGATGGAGAGTTAACAGCAAGACTTGTAATGAACCCAATTTAAAATTGTGAAAGATTTTAAATTTAAGATAGCATTGTGTTTCATGATGCTATCTTTTTTTTCTTGTGTAAAATCTGATATTGACCTAGATATTGAGAATAAGGTTTACGTAACTGGTGAAGTCTCTAATGAGAAAATAAAGATAGGAATTTATAATACTTCAGCTGAATCAGGAGAAGTGAGAGTAGTAGATGTTAGAGCTAGCATAGTGAGTGATGGCGTTACTCGGGAGTTACTGTCAGATGATGATGGTGATTATTTTAATCAAATTGGGGTAAAACCAGGACATGATTTTAAGCTGTCCATAATGATGAATGAGGAATTTGTGGAGTATAGCGGCAGAGTTCCAGATTCAGTGATTAATTCTATCCTGAGTTTTGGTCCATCTTTAAATGGACTTCCTACTCTGAATTTAACGAACTCAGGAAATAATATTGCTAATCAGATTGTGTACTGGTCTCCAGAGAAAATGTTTAATTATGAATTTAGAGATTATAATGATTTCGTGAATTCAGAAATAACTAATTTTATTATTCCAGGAGTTTGTAATAAGCCTTTGCCTCATGACGACTCGCTATCTTTTACGTACTATATTGGTAATCGAGTGATACTGGACCAGTATAATCATAATTTGGAGTATATAGATAACTATACAGACCCTTTGTTTATAAGATATAGAGGTCCAATGGACACAGTTATTAATAATACTATATTTCGAATTTCTAAAGTGGTTAGATGCAGATCTAATAGTGTCTACGTGGCTGATACTTCTGCTGTATTGTTTTCTGTCACGGTGGTTGACGAAAGTGGTAACGCCGTAAGAGAAAATAACCAAACTTCAGTGGGTATTAGAGTGGTTTTTCCAAAAAGTAATTCTGGATCTTATTTGCCGTTAGAAGGATACCCATATTTGCTTACTTCCGTAGACATAAGCAAAGTCATAAATGAGCGTTGTAGTCAGGGATATAAACTAATGGATAATCTCGGAGAAGATATCCAATTTAGAGCAGAGGTCAATAAAAGTGGCAGTTTCTATTATTCTGATATTTATACCACTAAGGTCAAACTAATGCAAGAGGATATAAAAATTTTAATAAATCTATGATGAGCAGAGGAATTACAATTATTCTAGCATTCATTAGTATTCACGCTATTGGACAGACTACCCTCATTTTTCAAGACGAGCTGACTAGAGAACCTATCTGTAATGTATACGTGAGTACAGAAGCTGAAAGAACCTTTAGTGATTGTAACGGAGTTGTAGTACTAGCAAAAAGAGTAAAGATTGCAAGCGTAAAACACGTTTCATATGCAGATACAAGTATTGAAATATTAGTTGGTGAACAACTTATCTTACTACAATCTACAGTGGTATACTCACCTACGGTATACATACGCCAAAAGCAAAACAGCGGTAAAATCTATATACCAGCCAAGCAGCTAGAGACTATTCCGTATCTTATGGGGCAGCGAGATGTGATGAGCTATATTCAGACTCTCCCTGGAGTGAGTAATGCTCAAGAGGGTAATACCGGGCTAAATGTACGCGGGGGAAGAGCAGATGAGACACTCATATTACTGGATGATGCTCCCATCTATAATCCAAATCACGTATTTGGTCTTTTCTCTGCTTTCAATGCCGGAGTGGTCAAATCTATTGATTTTTATAAGGATAGAATGCCAAGTGAATATGGCGGCAGAAATGCCTCTGTACTGGCCGTGAATACCAAGAACGGTGATTTCCACAAACGAAATTTAGAAGCGAGCGTAAGTTTGCTAGGAGGGGATATGAGCAGTGATGGTTATATCATCAAGGATAAGCTGAGCTATAATCTAGGTGCACGAGCATCATACGCCAACTTGATTAAGTATTTCACTCCAAAAATAGAAGCAGGATACTACGACATAAATGCCAAGCTAACCTACAAGGTAAGTGACAAGGAGTACGTATCTGGCTCTTTTTATACGAGTAAAGATCAGTATTTTCAGCCTAATAATGGTCAGAATATAGTCTTGTTTTTCAACCAAAGTGCTTGGAGCAATACCGCTGCTAGCTTGAAATGGTATAAGTCTATGGATAATGGGCTCAATGCTAAGGTAGTCTATAGCTACTCGCGGCTAGAGAATGAAAAATCATCGGTGTTTGACGATGTAAGCACCTTTGATACCTACCAAGAGATGGATGTACACCACATCAAAGCAATACTCCGCAAAAGCATAAACAAGTGGGATGTCAACTATGGTTTAGAATCGTCGATATATGGTACCAATTCTGTGCTCAGAAATACAGATACGACATTCGCCTTCATACCGCAAAGCAATACTGCAGAGATAGCAGCCTTTGGTGAGGCGGCTTATGCATACCAAAACTGGCGAGCCAAACTGGGCACACGAATCAATGCCTATGTGAGTGGCAAAAAGAATTATCTAGTGCCAGATATACGTACCTCGCTCACTAGAAACTGGGGAGATAATAGTGGCTATGTCGCCTTTGACCGTACTTCACAGTTTGTCTTTCAGCTGTATGAGTCGTTTATGCCTGTCGCATCCGATTTTTGGATCACTGCTAATGATAAGCTGAGTCCACAGATAAGCAAAATGCTTTCTGTAGGTTTTGATGGTAGCTACAAGAAACTAAACTATGGCATAGGTGCATATGCCAAACAGTACGAAGGAGCAGTAGACTATGCAGATGGTGCCATATTATACTCAGATGCAGACTACACGCAGTACCTTGAGCCAGTAAATAGACGATCTGTAGGGGTAGAGTTTAGTGTATCCTTCGTTCGCAAGCGAGTAAGCCTAGATGCTAATTATACCCTCTCCAAAACTACACTACAAGGCGAAAACATAAACAGAGGAATACGCTATCCTGCATTCTATGACAGACCACACTTGCTCAATGCAGGGTTCACGTATAAGAGTGGTAAGAAATTTTCATTCACAGCTAGACAATACCTGAGTAGTGGTCGAAATCTTACCTTTGATTACTTGCTGCCTATTGTACTCGTTTCTAGCAGAAATGAGATACGCCTACCTATGTACCATAGAATAGACTTGGCTGCTCACTGGGACCGTCAAAACAAGAAGCATACCAATAGAAGTTCACGATTATCTGTATCTGTGTACAATGCATACAATAACTCGAATACATATTTTATTGGTTTAAGTTATGATAATGATACTGAATTTGGCAAATATGAAAGTATCACACTTTTCCCTATCATCCCTTCCATCAGCTACGGGGTGAGATTTTAGAAGCTAGCATTAAGGCACTGTAATAACGATAGGGCTAAGGTTAGCTCTAATGAACTCGCCTTTCACTTCTGACTTAGCACGTATGGCTTCTACGATTATTCGATCTCCAGTTTTCACACGAGATAATATTTCTTGCATTTGGCTGGTCAGCTGGTTGCTACTAGAGGATGCCATTATAGCTGGATTGTCTTTGAAATCAATTATCATTTTGAAACTCATCACGGTGTATTCTAAGTCCTCTTTGGTGTAGACTCTAATCTCTGTTTGTTTTAGAAGATCTTCTTTGGTGTAGTTCGCAGCATAGACATCTATAGAGCCAAAGGTTGCTTGGGCTATACTATCCATTTTTGCAGGCTCATTAGATTGTGTAGCTTTGGAATTGTAAGGTCCTTCACTTTGAAATTCCTTTACCACTAGAATGACTGGTTTTAATTTAACTAGATCAAATTGGTCTCCATTTACAGTTGCGAACACAGATTCAATAAGTACTTTATCTCCTGCTTCTATTTGATTTAGTGCTCCTTGCATTTTTGGAGTTAGCTTATCTCCTGTGCCCGATAAGAGCATAGGAACACCCTCTTTAGGTGCTATTATCATTTTGAATTTGGCTACCACATATTGATTTCCATCTCCAGAGGATACAGTAAGTCTATCTTGAAGCAGAATTTCACTACGGTCATACGGTCCGTCATGTTTTAACTCACCGAAGACTAAACGTGGTCCATCATCAGTAGTTTGTTGTGCAAATGCACCAAAGGAAAGAAGAATACAAAGCGTAAAGAGTATGGTTTTCATAATATTGTTTTTTATCGTGCTACGCCAAATATAGTGATTTTAGTATTGTGCTATTTTATCACGAGTCGATTTTGTATTGCTAAACTCAAATATATAACAAAGGGTCACTCACCTTTCGGTAAATGACCCTTTGTTTATTTATATAAATAAAAGTCTATGACTTTTTCTTTTCTGAGCAGCAGCCTTTTTCAGTACCACAAGCTTTTACTTCTTTGGGCTTACAGCATTTATCCAGTGCAGCTTGACCAGCTTTATCTGCGGCCATTTTATCTGTAGCATATCCTAACTTACTGATGGTCGTATGTATGTCAGTTGCAGATACTTTATTGTCATTGTACCTTATAGTGAGCATTTTAGTCTCTGTGTTCCATTCTGCGAATGATATTCCTGGGATATCTAGAGCTGCCTCTATTTTGTCTTTACATTTACCACATTCTCCTTTTACTAGGATAGTTTCTGTGATGGTTTTGGCATATACACCTACTGTGCATACCATTAATAGTGCTAAAAATATATTTTTCATTTTTCTTTTAATTAAGTATTTATTTATTTTTTTATTTTTTTGTCAGGCTGAGTGTCGTGTCCGCAGAGGTAGGGTATCAAGGTCTTACTTAAAAGGATTACTGTATTCTTCATTAGTAAGGAACTCGTCGTCCGTTAAAGTCTTCAAAAATGATACCAAAGCTGATTTATGAGCTTCACTTAGGTAAACAGAGTCTTTGAGAGCGTGCAGATTAGGTGCGTCATTGGGGTCTACGGCACTAGTCGCATTCATGTCACTCAGGTAAAACTGTACTACTTCTTCCAGTGTACTGAATCTTCCATCGTGCATGTACGGAGCAGTTTTGTCTATGTTTCTAAGGGTTGGAGTTTTAAATTTATAGTTGTCTAAGGCATTCCCATTTGCACCTCCACGTCCAAGGTCTCCATTATCAGATAAGCCATTACTGAGGTATTCTCTTCGCAAAAAGAGTCCGCTACCCGTACCATGACAGTGAAAACAATCTGCACCTAAGTTTTTCGGTTTATCGGGGTTTGGCTCGTCATAAATGGTAGTAGCCTCAGTGTTAAAAATAGTCTCACCTGTTTTTTCCTGAACTGTGAATTCTTCCAGTCCCAGTTGTACCCTATCGTATTTGCTATTCCCAGATACTAAGCTAAGCATAAACTGCTCTAACGCCTTACCTAGCAACTCTTCGTCTATTTCAGTGACATTGTACGCATTTTTAAATGCTTGAGTATACATAGCAGAGTTATTTAGCTTTACGAGTAAATTACCTATAGTCTCATCCATCTCTGTAGGGTCTATTATAGGTTCGAGTGCCTGATGACGCAGTATATCTGACCTGCCATCCCAAAAGAAGCCATCTAGGTGCCACATCAGATTTAAGATAGGCATAGAGTTTCGCTTGCCTACTGTACCCCTTATCCCTGTACTAAAGGCACGCTGATTATCGGTAAACGCATCTGCTTGATTATGACAACTCTGGCAACTCTGCGTGCTATCTGCACTGAGTATCGGGTCATAAAAAAGCATACGGCCTAGCTGCACGCCTTCCTTCGTAAGCAGATTGTCACTTGGTATACGAGCAGGTGGGAGTATATTGGTAGGATAATTTAGTATATACGCAGTCGTACTAAATGGAGTATCTGGCACTTCATTCACTACATCTTTACAGCTGTAGATCCCTGTCACTAAAAGTATGTAGATTGCTATCTTTTTCATTTAGATGTAGCACTAGTTAGTGAAAATACATCTACCATATTGCCAAATAACTTAGTAGTTACAGGATCAGAAACACTGTGTGTAGTATGTCCGTCAATGGCAAAGCTATACGTACTAGGTGCGGTAAACATCTCAGCAATATCATATTCTAAGATGACCTCAGAACCAGCCTCACCGTGAGTGAATTCAGTAGCTAAGACAAAGTCAGTTTTGTTTTGGGATCCAGCAAGGTGAAAGCTAATACTTTCGTTGCCTTCCATATCCTTTCCTTCTATGGCAGTGAAGATATATCCACTTGTCCATCCCCAGTGTAGTGAGTTATTGTTAGAGTTGAGTGGGTGATCATTATCATACTGATTAGGATTCCCATGATTCGTCTCAGAGTCTAACCCTACGGAGAAGCCTATGGAAGTATATGTGCCAAAAGGAACATCTGTAAGAGTGAAAGTCGTCATCCCGTTGTGAGCTTCTATGAGTGCGTATTGACTGTCCAGTACTACTTCAGTTCCTTCTTGGGTAGTAAGATAGAAACTTCCCAATAGGTAAGCATATCTGCTAAAGGTAGCTTTATCATTATCTCCTACTATATATTGAGTTCCTGTTATAAAATCTTGGTCACCTACAGTATGGTTTATAGTAAAATCCATAGATGCTGAAGACGCTTCAGTTCCAGAGTTTTTCTTTCCTGGTTCTATAGGCTCGTCATCCTTACAAGAAGTGAAACCGATGATCAAAAGACCCAGTGTTAAATAAATAAGTTTCTTCATTTTGTTTTTTTAATTAAAGTACATAAAAAGTGCCATTACTAACATTATTCCATCTTCTATGATGGTCACGTAACTCATAGGTAGATTAAAAACAGTCCCGAGACAAGCACACTCTATCTCAGATTTTCGTACCACCGATTGTATTACCCCTATCAGGCTTACAAACATAACTATAGCTGTGATGAGATGTGTTAGCTCATTGTCAGAATATAGGAGGTAGGCTATACCTAATCCTAATTCTATAAACGGAAACACATATCCATACCATTTTGCCTTAGCAGCTATAATATCATAGCTTTGATAGGCTTTAGCAAATGCTGCTATGTCTAACATTTTAAAGAACGAAAACACGAGGAAGAAGCCAGCCATAAAGTTGGCCATCCACGTCTTCATAAGAAACATTCCACTACTGTATTCTAGGAGTAATGTGGTTCCTAGCAAATATAGGAGGATAATGAGTAATGGTTTATAACTCTGGCTACTCTCCTTAGACGCACTAGGGTCAGCAGATGTTGCACCTACTGTATAGTATCCAGCTTGTTCTATTAGTCTAGTTAGTACATCTGTATGCGGAATACTCTTGCCAGATATAGTGGCTATCCCTGTCTCCTTATCTACAGACACACGTTCTATGGCCGAGTTGTTATAGAGTGCTTTTTCTATTTTAGTCACGCAGCTCATGCATGAAATGCCTGATATGGTTATTTGTTTACTTTCCATTTTTTTAAGTATTAAATAATTGATTTACTTAATTTTAAAGTCATTATTCATTCAAAGATTAAATTACTCCGATTTTCCTTTTAGTCTCCATCTGAATCCACCGTACATCATTCTACCAAAGATAGGACCATACACTAATCCAGCATCAAAATTTTTGCTGAACGGATTAGCTGCTTCTTGTATTGGATTTTCTTGTGTGTAGTTGAGTATGTTTTCTGCTCCCACATATACTTCAAACTGTTTCTTGAAAGTCTTGCTTACTTGGGCGTTTATCAAGAAGAAATTTGGTGAGTACACTGGAGTATTAATATCACCACCACTTCCATATTTACCTGCGATACGCTGTGGCCCATACCAAGTTGCTGTACTGCTAAATTGCCAGTCGTTTCTGGTGCTTTGGGTTATATTGATGAATGCTCTGTGCCTTGAGATAAATGGTTTGGCTAAAATGCTAGTTGTTCCATTTGGATTTCTGTAGGTACTCTGTACATCAAACATTCTGTAGGCCAGTCGTATCTCGGTTCTACGTGCAGGAGCAAGGTCTAGCTGTGCTTGCAGACTATTGGCACGTGTGCCATTTTTCATATTGTAAAAATACACTTCACCTTCAGTTTCTCTGTCTATCACCACTTCTTGCATAAAGGTGGTGTTGAAATAATCTGCTCCGATGGTAGCAGGCATGTATCCTAATCTAAACTCATGCTCAAAACTTATCCCTGAATTGATGGCTATTTCCTGCTCCAGTCCATACGCTAAATTAGGATCAGTGAAGATAAATTTAAATTCTCTCCCGCTGGCAAATAAGAATTGATTTTGTGCTAAGGGATTACTTGTTCTTCGTCCCATGCCTGCAGATGTTCGGATGGCAGTTTTGTCTTTATTAAATCGGTACTTACTGTGAAATCTTGGAGTAATAGATAGTCCGTAGATAGAGTTGTAATCTGTACGGATTCCACCCACCAAGCTAAAAGTTTCCTTTGGCTTGTAGGTGTATTCAAAAAATGCTCCAGGCACTGCTTCCTCACGCTCAAAACGGAATTCATCATAGGTTTCTTTTACATTGTCATACAGGAAAGAAAGTCCCGTCTGAAACTGATGAAAAGAGTTACCAATAATACTCTCGTAGAGGAGGTTTACATACGCTTGATCAGATCTAGCTGCGTAGGTTTTGCTTTTCGTAGATGATCCGTATACGCTGGTCATCTCACTGTGATTGAAGTTATACTGAGATCCAAAGCTACTAAACTCTTTACCTTTTATGCTCTTACCTACCTTAGCAAAGGCATCGATTACCTTGGAGTCTATCTCTATGCCATATCCTGCAGCTGGATTTTCGTAGTACTCTATCTGACCAGCATCTTGTTCGTTTTTATGAAAACTTACGTTTGCTGTCCCTTCAAAACCGTTTTCTGTATAAAATTGCCAGCGATTCATTACTTTAAAATCTTTGCTCAGCGGCATGTCTAAAAATCCGTCTTTGTTCCTGTCGTTTTGCACTCCACGATACCCGTACCTGGCTAGTAGTGAAGTGGCTACATACTTGTTGATATCCTTTACATACATTAAGTCGGTCTCTACTCTTCCGCCACCTCCTACAAACTGATCGAGGAGAAACTTCTCTTTGCCAAATGGTTTTTTTAACTCAATATTAATTTGTCCAGCGATACTCTCGTATCCATTTACTACGCTACCTGCACCTTTGGTAATCTGTATAGCGTCTACCCATGCAGCGGGGATATGACTGAGGCCGTAATAGGAGTTAGTCGTACGTACACTCGGCATATACTCTCGACCTATGAGCGTATAAAACCCGTCTAGTCCTAGCATCTTGATCTGCTTAGTACCTGTCACAGCATCGCTGAAGCTTACATCTATAGCTGGAGCATTTTCAAAACTCTCAGACAAGTTGCAGCAAGCTGCCTTTTGAAATTCACGCTCACCGAGCAGTACAGTGGTTCGTGGACTTAGTCTACTTAAGCCATAAGTGATTCTTTTAGCGAGTACTACGGCTGTACCTAGTTCATTTTGCTCTTTGAGGATAAATGTAAAAGTAGAGTCTAAGGTACTTACGTATTGTGTATCTGTGGTATATGCGGCAAAAGAGGCTATCAGATACGGTGCGTTCTGATGATGTTCTATGATGAACTCTCCTTTTGCGTTAGTAAAGACTCCACTTGGATTATCTTGCCAGTGAATGAATGCTCCGGCTAATGGTTCTGTTTCTGCACCACTACTAAATAGGACTGTGCCTTTTATATCATGGTGTTCGTGTTGTGCACTTGCATACATGCATATACTTAGCATGGCAATTAGTGCGAATATGTTTTTCATTGTTTTTGTATTTTTATGTTGTTTTAAATTTTAAGAAGACCGAAGTTCTTAAAATTCTAACATAAAAATACTTGAAGCTCAGCCTGAGAAGGTGGCTCTGGAATAGTCTCACCATACTGAAGCTCGCTGTGGCAAGTAGATACAGTAAGAGGTAGAATAGTGTGAAAAGGTAAATGAAGAGTAGTAAGTGAGGGTATCTCTACAGAGCTAACTATCGAGATGTCTACTATGTGTTGTGGTACTATTAGTTCTAAAGTGCTTTCGCAAGATGCAGTCTTTTGCATATCACAGCATTCTGATACTGCTACAGCTGCTTGGTGACTTATTCCTATGTTCTCTAATCCACCACAGCAATGCTTCAGGTCTATATGCAACCCTACAGAGGGAAGCAAGAATAGAAAGGAAACTATGATAGCTAAGAGCTTTTTCATTGGATTGCAAATGTATAACGCTTTAGGAGATTTATTGGTATGTTATGATTTAGCTTGTTAGCAGTTTAAAATCGACTTGATAAAGCAGATATTAGTACCAAGATATTTGCTGAGTATTAATCTATGAAGAGGCTGGTAATATAAAAAGAGGACTGAGTGTTTTTCTATTCTTTTATCTAATTATTTAAAGCATTAGCTTTGTGCCATTGGAACAAAGATCATATAGGATTAGAATACCATCATTGATGCTTTTGGCAGTATTTTTATATACTCTGCTGCATGGTGTTGTTCCGCATTCTCATCATACACATAGTTCTGAAGACTCGCACTCTGTATCTATAGAGCACGAGCATGTATCAAACCATTCTCATAATCACGATCACGATTCCGACCAAGAGAAAGAAAGTGGTTTTCTTTCAATATTTACAGAACACCATTCTCACGAATTAGACCAACACTATTCATTTTTCTTATTATCTAAGAAGGGTGTAAAAAAAGGTAAAAAGTTAAACTCTAGTTTGCCTTCTATTATTCCTGTTTTGCAGGAGAGGCAACGTGTGCAATCCGTCTGCTCAGCAGATTATTGTGATGGAAGGGATTATAATAATATCCTTGTCAACTGTACCCGGCTTCGGGGACCTCCTGCTCTAGTATAACTATTTTTAGCAATTCATCATGCTGTAAACAATACTGTTTATAGTCACTGCTATGGTTGCTTATTTCGGGGCTAGTTTACCAGCCTCCCTCACAAAAATTTATACAAATTAATAATTTCAATGACATTAAAAACAACGTGGCTTTTTTGCACCTGTTTGTTGTCCAGCGGTCTGTTTGCTCAGACTGAAACAATACAAACAATACTGCAAAAAGTAGAGCAAAACAACAGCGAGCTTCAAGCTTTTAACAAGTATATAGAAAGCCAATCATTCGCATTACAAAGCACCAATACTCTGCCAAATCCTGAGTTAGGAGCATATTACTTACCGTATGGAAACAGCCTTTCTGGGAAATATACAGAAGTGCAAATTTCACAATCTATGGAGTTTCCTTCAGTCTATTCTTCTCGGTCAAAATTGATTGCTATACAACAATCTCAAATACAGATAGAGTATGAACAAAAGCGACAGCAGATCCTGCTTGAAGCTAAAAAGTATATGCAAGAGATCATAGCAAATAATAAGAGAGAATTAGTAGAACAAAATCGACTAGATAGAGCAGGACAACTTTTCAATCAAAATCAAACAAGGTTTGATAAAGGGCAAATTGGAATATTAGAACTTAATAAATCAAAAATAGCCTATATGAAAATGCAGTATACTATGCATCAAATCCTAGCAGATAAACAAAATGCATTGATAGGTCTTAGAAATTTGAACAATGGAGATTCTATTGAAATAGGGCAAACTGATTTTTCAGTAGATGTTCTCCTGCCAAGTAAAGATTCTCTCTGGAGTGAACTATTAGAACAGAGTTCAACTATGAAATACTACAAACAAGCAGAGAAGGTAGCAGCACAAAAAATACAACTAGCCAAACAACAGGTGCTCCCGAATCTATCTATTGGGTATAATTATCAAGGCTTTGCTGGCGACAATGTTTCTGGTATATATGGAGGTGTGAGCATTCCCATTTGGGGAAATAGAGTACGCAAGAATGCTGCTCAAGCCAACTATATGCACGCTCAATCAAGTACTGGTACAACTACACTATCACTAAGAAGTGAATTTGATACACAGTATAATATTTACCAGACTGTACTGGAGAGATACAATGAATATAGTAAAACATTAAAGGTGCTAAACAGCGAAGACCTATTAGCCAAGGCATACAGTAAAGGCCAAATTTCTTTCTCAGAATATTATATAGAGTTAGCATTTTATTACGAAGCGTACGATGCTATGTTGGATATGGAAAAACAGCTACATCTGATCAAAACACAACTATTAAAACACAAATTATAGAAGAGTATCAATATGAAATTATCAAAGTTAATTATAGCCATAATACTTTTAGGAAGCATAGGCTGCAATAATAATAAAAGTGAAAATCACGGACATAAACACGGTCCAGAGGGAGAGCATTTTCAAGAAACGGATGAAGATCTCAAACAAGAAGTTTTTGTCATTCAAAGTGACACATTAAATACGTTCAAAGAGAAAGAATCTAAGAACCTAAAAAATCATTCTAATGAAGACGATCACACACATTAATACATTCAGTGGATTAAATTCCATAATCTCAAAACATAATAAGATTTATATGAAATACATACTATTAATAGTAGGTGGGCTTTTGTTTGCTTCTTGCAATACTAATTCTGACCACCAACATGATACCAATGGCAACCATCTAGAGGAGAGTATCTCAAAAGAAACTCCACGGCTAGATTATACTACTTGGACACCAAAAACAGAATTATTTGTTGAGTTTCCTGCATTGATAGTAGGGGAGTCAAGCAGATTTGCAGCTCACTTTACTACTATGAATAAACACAAACCGATAACAAAAGGATCGGTTACTGTAATCTTAACCCAAGGGAATAAAGGCATTCGTCAGACAGAAAATGCACCTGCTTCCACTGGGATATTTCTGCCGGTTCTTACTCCTATTAAAGCGGGAATATATCCATTGCAATTTGTGCTGCATACCGAGGAATACGCTGACACTATTACGATACCAAATGTTCAAGTATTTGCTAATTGGGAAGAGGCTCAAAACACTTTAGGAGCTGAAAAAGAAGACGGAAACAGCATTGCTTTCTTGAAAGAACAAGCGTGGAAAATGCAATTTCAAACAGAAAAAGTAAGAAGAAAGCTAGTGTATGAAACGCTATCGACTTCAGGTAAATGGCAGGTGTCACCTAATAACACACAAAAGGTAATAGCCAATGCCAATGGTAAAGTAAAGTATAGTAAAAGCAATATGGTGATAGGCCAAACGATAAGAAAAGGGGAATCAATAATGGTCATCAGTAGTTCTGGTTTTACGACTAATAATGCAAATGGCAACTTGGAGATTGCCAAGGTGGAGTATCAACAAGCTAAAGCGGAATATGAACGAAAGAAGGATTTATTCAATGATAAAATTGTCCCTAAATCTGAATTTGAAATAATTGAGCAAAACTACTTAGTGAAGAAAACGCAATACGAAACACTTTCTAAAGGATATTCTCCAAGTGGCTATTCTGCCAACACCAAAAATATCTATGCCCCTATTTCGGGTTATTTACAAAGTGTAAATGTTGCCAATGGAAGTTTTGTAAATGAAGGGAATGAACTTTTTACAATTAGTACCTCCAATGTTAATGTTCTAGAAATATTAGCCGGGCAAGAAGATGTCAGCAAACTCAATAGTATTAAAGTGATTAGGTACAAGAACAAGAGTAATCAATGGCAGAGTCTTTCTCCTAGTCAATTTTCGATTTTATCCATTGATAATACTATATCTGCGGACAAGCCCAATGTAAGCGTATTTGTACAAGTCACTGCAAGTGGGAATGTGCCACAGGGGAGTTTTGCAGAGGTTAGTTTGTCACTTGGCGATGGTCAGCAGGGTATTGTAATTCCTAGAACCGCCTTAATGGAAGACTATGGCAATTACTCTGTAATCGTGCAATTGTCTGGCGAAAGCTTTGAACGAAGAAATGTAATCACAGGTAAAATAGCAGGCAGTGAAATCGAAATTGTCAATGGATTACAAGAAGGTGAAGTAGTAGTAATAGAAGGAGCATATCAGGTAAAAATGGCGTCAATGTCTGGTCAAGCTCCTGCACACGGTCACGCCCACTAAAAACGAATATATATATGTTAAATAAAATATTAAATTTCTCGCTGAACAATAGGTTTATGGTTCTTATTGTATCAGCAAGTATCTGTCTTGCAGGTATCTATACGGTGAAAACCATGACTGTAGATGTGTTTCCAGATCTGACGGCACCTACAGTAACTATACTTACGGAGGCTCACGGCATGGAGTCAGAAGAGGTAGAAAAATTGGTAACCTATCAGCTAGAAACAGCCATGAATGGTTCGCCAAATGTTAGACGAATAAGATCGTCTTCAGCTGCAGGTATTTCGATTGTTTGGGTGGAGTTTGAGTGGGGAACGGATATTTACCGTGCTAGACAAATAGTGAATGAGCGTATTCCGCTAGTCAAAGAAAAATTGCCCTCCGAAGTAGGATCCCCAACATTAGCACCTATTTCTTCTATAATGGGGGAAGTCATGTTATTAGGCATTACTTCGGACAGCCTATCGCCTATGGAGTTGCGAACATTGTCAGATTGGACCATAAGACCACGGATCAAGTCTATAGGCGGTATTGCCAATGTCATAGTTATTGGAGGAGAATACAAAGAGTTTCAGGTTTTGGCAAATCCACAGAAACTAAATAATTATAAAATCAGCCTTCAAGAGTTGCTTGATAAAGTGCAAGAAAGTAATATCAATGTTCCGGGGGGGATATTGAATGAATATGGCAATGAATATATAATTAAAGGCAGTGGTCGCATTTATGAACTCAATGATTTAAAGGAGTCTGTAATTAAACAAACCAATGGACAAAGTATCAAGATTAAGGATGTTGCCACGGTTCAAATAGGAGCTTCAGATAAAATAGGCAATGCTTCTTTAAATACTAAGGACGCTGTTATTTTAACTATCTCTAAGCAGCCAGATGTAAATTCACTTGAACTAACAGAGAAGTTAGACGAGGTGATTGCTGATTTACAAATATCATTACCTGAAGGTGTAGTAATAGAGAGTCATATCTTTAGGCAAGCAGATTTTATTCAAGCCTCTATCAGCAACTTGCAAAGTACATTGCTCGAAGGTGCCTTTTTTGTTGCCATTATTTTGTTCATTTTCCTAATGAATTGGAGAACTACTGTGATTTCTTTAGTCGCAATTCCGGTATCACTACTCGTGTCTATTTTGGTTCTCAAAGGTTTAGGATATACCATTAATACGATGAGTTTAGGAGGTATGGCTATTGCCATAGGTGCTTTGGTAGATGATGCTATTATTGACGTAGAAAATGTTTTTAAGCGATTACGAGAAAACGTCAAACTCCCTAAGTCCGAACGCTTATCTATTATAAAGGTAGTGAAAAGTGCTTCTATTGAGATTAGAAGTTCCATCATCATAGCTACACTTATTATAATTATATCCTTTGTGCCACTCTTTTTCCTCAGTGGTATGGAAGGCAGACTTTTAAAACCACTGGGAGTTGCTTTTATCACCTCGGTGTTGGCTTCATTAGCGGTGGCAGTCACCCTTACTCCAGTGCTTTGTAGTTACTTATTAAAAAAAGATAAAGTGCTTACCAAACAAGCCGAAGGAACACGTGTAGAACGATGGCTGCAAAAGATTTATGGAACACTTCTAAGTAAAGCATTGAAAATTCCCAAAGTTATTATAGGGAGTACTGCCCTTTGTTTCTTATTAAGTTTATTGCTCTTTAATCAGCTAGGGCGAAGCTTTTTACCCGAATTTAATGAAGGGTCATTGGTTATAAGTGCGGTAGGTATACCGGGTATGTCGCTAGAAGAAAGCAATAAAAATGGCAAACTAATAGAAGAGACTTTATTGGCCATGCCAGAAATAGAAGTAGTTACTCGCAGAACGGGAAGAGCAGAATTAGATGAACACGCCCAGGGAGTCAACGCAGCAGAAATAGATGTGCCTTTTACACTGACAGATAGAAGCAAAGACGAGTTTTATGAAGCTGTACGTACTAATCTGAGTATTGTACCTGGAGTAAATATTACTTTGGGGCAACCGATAGGGCACCGTATAGATCATATGCTCTCAGGAACTAGAGCCAATATAGCCATTAAGATTTTTGGAGAAGACTTGCCAACACTATTTAAGCTGGGGAAGAGTATTGAAACCAGTGTAAAACAGGTAGATGGCATAGCAGATGTAGCAGTAGATCAGCAAGTAGAAGTGCCACAAATACGTATAAAACCAAATAGGCAAATGCTCGCTATTTATGGGCTTACAGCTAAAGGACTTCTAGAGCAAGTGGATATAGCCTTTGCAGGTGAAACTGCAGGTGAAATCTACGAAGGACAACGCTACTTTGACCTTATTGTACGGTTTGATAAACCTTATAGAAATACTCGAGAATCATTGGAATCTGCTTTGATAAGCACACCGAATAACGGAAATATTCCATTAATAAAATTAGCAGATATACAAACGGTAAGCAGCCCTAATAGAATAGACAGAGAAAATGTAGAAAGAAAAATAGTGGTAGCTGCCAATGTACAAGACAGAGATTTACGATCTGTAGTGAGTGATATTCAAGCAGAAATAGATGCGAATATTACGGTGCCAGAAGGGTACAGAATAGAATATGGTGGGCAGTTTGAAAGTGAGGCAAAAGCTTCTCAATTATTAATGACGACTGCCATTTTAGCTATTCTTATTATTCTATGGTTGTTGTATTTTGAGTTTAAAAACTTAAAACTGGCATTCATAGTATTACTCAATTTGCCTCTGGCACTTATCGGTGGTATTTTGATTGTGTACTTCACATCTGGTATTATCAATATTGCGGCCACCATTGGATTTATAAGTTTATTTGGTATTGCTACTCGCAATGGGATTTTGCTTGTCTCGAAATATGAAGACCTAAAAAGAGAGGGAAGTGAAGGATTAGAAGTACTTAAAATAGGGGCGTTGGATAGACTAAATCCAATATTAATGACTGCGTTTACAACAGGATTAGCACTTATCCCTTTAGCTCTAAAAGGCAGCGAAGCAGGAAATGAAATTCAAAGTCCGATGGCCATAGTCATTCTAGGAGGTTTGTTTACGGCTACACTATTAAATTTATTTGTAATACCATGTGTATATTCCTTAGCGACTAAGTCGACAAATCAATAAAGTATGGTTCCTATTTAAAAAGTCAGCTTTAAGCTGACTTTTTTACTTTAAACGATTGTATCGTTCTTGTCTTTTTCGTTTTACGGTTTTTGCCTTACGTAATTTGGCATAGAAAGCAGCGGTAACCGATTCAGGAGCTTTTGTGGGACATTGTTTGGTTTTGTTGGTATATGTGTATGTTTGTGAAGTTGGAAAAACTAGATGAGCAAAACACCTGGCCGCAGCGGGCGAGGAGGTATGTTTGAGGTGCGTGTGAACTAAACGTTGGCGGTAATTTGAGAGCATCTTCACGGATTGAAATTCATATAAAAAGTATTGATATTTAATTTACGTACTCCTTTAGTTGCTTTCCAACCAAAACCCTGTTCCACAAAAAAGCCCTCAAGATCTCGAAGGCTTTTCAATAGTATGCTGATTTCTCTTTTTACAAAAATTAATCCTGTACGCACCTGCAGCCCAATCCACTATCGTGGCCAAATCCAAAAAAAAACCAATCACCTCCATCCGTAAAAAACGCTGTAGGTGTAACAGCATAGACTGGGTTTGCTGACCATAATATTACTTGTAGACCAAATTTGCCAGAAAATACACCTTGATTATAATATCCCGCCGGTTGAATGGCAATCAGCAAAGAGTCAGTAGAAATAATGCTCGCTGTACGCCAATTATCCTTTGATCTAAGGGTGTTTCCTGCTTCATTCTCGCCACCCGCAAGTGCTACAAGTGCTTGCCACTCCGCTGATGTAGCCACGTGATACGATTCAGGACATATTCCTTTTGCACTTTTGATAGCTTCTGCATTGTACAATAATCCATAAATTTCATCATTAGCTAGATCATTATTAGCGTGTAAATATGCTCCTTCCGTCGCATCATACCACCCTGCTGAATCCAAGTCCGATAATAAGGGTGTGCCATCGCGAAATTTTGTAGTATATAAACTTGCTGCCATCCAAGTTTTTGAGCCTGCTTTTGTAAGGTTGTATATGTTACCATCCACATCTTTAACCGTCGCAGTATTTACTAAAACGGTAAATGGTGAACCCGAAACATGTTCTGTGCTTGTATCAGACTTGTAAGCACTTATCTCCATCGTTTGTTGCCCGAATTGGTAACCTAAATCCCACGATATGTCAGTTGCAATTGAGGTTGTCTCAGTCGTTCTATCCACGCTCCCACCTCCAGTTTAACCTCATAGGTAATTTTTATATTTTCTGTAACTTTGCCTTCTGCATCTGATATTTCAACATTTATATTTTCTAACAAACCACCAGCGGGTATCCCATTTTTGTATTCTACAGGCATATTCACTTTTAATGTAGGTCCTACTGGTGTGGCCGCTGGAGTAGGGGCATCTGTAGGAGCAGAGCCACATGAATGGAATACTAATCCCATACAAAGTGAAATAGTAATTATACCAAATTTTAAGTACTTAAAATTTTGAAAGATTTGAAAGACGGGGAATTTCATATGGAGGATACTGATTATTTATTTCATCAAAAATACCTGGTTAAATTCATATAAAAAAATATTGATATTTAATTTCCGTACTCTTTTAGTTAGGTGCTTTCCAACCAAAACCCTGTTCCACAAAAAAGCCCTCGGTCTCTCGAAGGCTTTTCAATAGTATGCTGATTTCTCTTTTTACAAAAATTAATCCTGTACGCACCTGCAGCCAAATCCTTGATCATGGCCAACTGAAGCATAAAACATATAACCTCCATCCGTAAAAAACGGTATAGGTGTAACAGCATAGACTGGGTTTGCAGACCATAGTATTACTTGCATGCCAAAATTACGTTCACCGTAGGCTCCCGCCGGTTGAATGGCGATCAGCAGGGAGTCAGTAGAAATAACGCTCGCTGTACCCCAGTCCTGTGATCTAAGTGTGTTTCCTGCCTCATTCTCGCCACCCGCAAGTGCTACAAGTGCTTGCCACTCCGCTGATGTAGCCACGTGATACGATTCAGGACATATTCCTTTTGCACTTTTGATAGCTTCTGCATTGTACAATAATCCATAAGTTTCATCATTAGCTAGATCATTATTAGCGTGTACATATGCTCCTTCCGTCGCATCATACCACCCTGCTGAATCCAAGTCC
>Ga0222647_1000302_pt1 | contig 24879 bp, 10 predicted proteins | sample AntAcemetagen333_FD_179864 | JGI IMG/M metagenome (GOLD analysis project Ga0222647, IMG submission 179864) | Saline water microbial communities from Ace Lake, Antarctica - #333 | ecosystem: Environmental > Aquatic > Non-marine Saline and Alkaline > Saline | place: Antarctica: Ace Lake...
TTGTTCCAAATATAAATTACAACGGAGTAGATTCATTCACTTATCAATTGTGTGATGATGGTAATCCAAGTTTATGTGATACAGGAATAGTTTACATTACAATTCCTGCGAACTTACCACCAGTTGCAGTTACCGATATTGTAACAGGAACAACAGGAAACGTATTGGTAAACAACGGAAACGGTATTGATTTTGATCCGAACGGAGATAATATCACGGTGAACACAACGCCAGTAACGCAACCAACAAATGGTACGGTGATAATCACACCAACAGGTGGATTTACATTTACACCAACAGATCCAGCATTCATAGGCTTAGATTCATTCACTTATGTAATATGTGATGATGGTGTACCGAGCTTGTGCGATACAGGAATAGTGTATATCACGATTCCAGCGGTGAATAATCCACCGATTGCGGTTGATGATAATGCAAATTATACGGCAGGCAATCCGAGTGTAACCGTGAATGTGTTAATAGATAATGGATATGGACAAGATTCAGATCCAGATGGAAATAATATTACATTGACATCGACAGTCGTTACGAATCCTACAAATGGTATCGTAACCGTCAATACGACAACAGGAGATATCACTTGGACAATTAATTCAGGCGTTCCTGCAACAATGCCAGGTGATACGATTGATACCTTTACATATTCAATTTGTGACGACGGAATTCCGAGTTTATGTGATACGGCAACGGTTTACATCATTGCTACTTATCCGAATTGTGGGGTAATGAATGATACAACAGTAATTACCAATCTGGATTGTCAAGCAACCGTAACACCACTTTGTTTACCAATCGAATACGATAGTATAGGAAACTACTTGATATTAGCAGATGGTATTCCAATTACTTCACCGATTACAGGTTGTGCATTAGATACATCAGCATTCTATGTGACACCAAACGGTAATGGACCATTCATCGTACAATGGACTGTAAACGGAACACAGTTTAACGGAACGTCTGCAACAAAAGCAGCAATCGTTAATCAAATGAATACTTGGGATCCGACTGGTAGCTGGGTATTAGTGAACGATACAATTAAAGCGACAGCATTTAATAATGTATTTGGATACGGAACATTAAAAGCTACGAATTCAGCCAATATTCCTTCCTTCCGTTCTATCAATATCGACTTCAATGCCTACGGTTCTATATTCGATGTGGATTTGAATACGCAAGTAATCGTGGTAATCGATACGGTTAATGGTTGTGCAGATACTTCTACATTGATTATCAATTGTACTTTCGATAATGAACCACCGATTGCAATCAATGATGTTAATATCACGACAATTAATACAGTAGCAATTGGAAATGTATTAACCAATGACTTCGATCCAGACGGAGATAGTTTATTGGTAAGCACGACACCAGTTTGTTTCCCTACGAATGGTTCGGTAACGATCACAGCAACAGGCGGATATACTTATTCACCGTTCCAAGGATCTACAGGAACAGACGTATTCTGTTATCAGGTTTGTGATACTAACGGTGATTGTGATACCGCAACGGTAACAATTACGATAATACCAATTCCAGTTGATTCTGCGAATAACGCACCAATCGCAATTAATGATAATGGACTTGTCCAAACAGGTGATACTTTAACGAGTGACTTAGTCAATAATGATTTTGACCCAGACGGCGATAACATCATTATTAATACGACACCAGTTACAACACCGACAAATGGTACCGTGACAATTAATACTGACGGAACATACACTTATATTCCAGATACCAGCTTAAATGGAATTACAGCACCAGTTACAGATTCATTTAACTACGTGATTTGTGATAACGGAATACCAAGTTTATGTGATACCGCAACGGTTTATATCAATATTATTCCAGATTATAATGGAAATGATAATGATCCACCGTTTGCAGTAGATGATGTTTATTCTACTAATTTAAATACTGCGGTGACAGGATTTGTCTTACCGAATGATTATGACTTGAACGGTGATAGTATCTTAGTGACAACGATTACCGCTACAACATTAGACGGTGCAACGGTAACGATTAATCCTACGACTGGTGAGTTCACATACACACCAAACACAGGATTTATAGGTACAGATCAGTTTATTTATACAATTTGTGATAACGGAATACCAAGTCTATGTGCAGACGCAACGGTTTACATTTTAGTATTACCTGAGCCAATCACAAATAATCCACCAGTTGCGATTATAGATATTAATACAATAATTCAAGGCGATACGGCGACAGGAAATGTATCGACAAATGACTTCGATATCGACGGTGATAATATCACATTAGATACAGTGCCAGTTACGAATCCAGTAAATGGAACCGTAACGATTACTGCAAACGGAGGATATACATACGTTCCGAATCCGACATTCACGGGCTTAGATTCTTTCACTTACGTAATTTGTGATGACGGAATTCCGAGCTTATGTGATACGGCAACGGTTTACATCAATGTAATTCCAGAACCGACAGATGCTAACGATGCACCGATTGCGAATAACGATGCAGGTGTAACGCCAGTGAATACGCCATTAATAGGTGATGTGTCAAATAATGACTTCGATCCTGATAATGATCCTTTAACATTCACCGTATTAGATTCTACGGATAATGGTAGTTTAGTATTTAATCCTAATACAGGAATCTTTACTTACACGCCAGATACGAATTACACAGGAACAGATGTATTCACATATATTGTTTGTGATCCATCAGGATTATGTGATACGGCGACTGTATTTATTGATGTATTACCAGATAATGGTACGAATAATGATGCACCAATCGCAAATGATGATGCAGTTGTAACAATAGTGAACACGGCAGTAGGTGGAAATGTATTACCAAACGACTTTGATCCGAATGGAGATAGTTTAATTGTAAATACAACACCAGTAGTTGATCCTACAAACGGAACGGTAACGATAGATGCTTTAGGAAACTTCATCTACACACCAGATACGAACTTCGTAGGAACGGATCAGTTTGTTTACCAAGTTTGTGATACCGCAGGATTATGTGCAACGGCAACCGTTTATATAATTGTAGTACCTGAGCCAATTACAAATAATCCACCAGTTGCGATTATAGATATTAACAATACAATAGTTGATATGCTTGTAAGTGGTAATGTATTAACGAATGACTTTGACATAGACGGTGATAGCATATTTGTAACGGTGTTACCATTCGTAAATGGAACGATAGGTACAGCAGTATTAGATTCCAATGGAATTTACACATACACACCAAATGCGGGTGTTAGCGGCTTAGATTCTTTCACTTACGTAATTTGTGATGACGGAATTCCGAGCTTATGTGATACGGCAACGGTTTATATCAATATAATTCCAGAACCGACAGATGCTAACGATGCACCGATTGCGAATAACGATGCAGGTGTAACGCCAGTGAATACGCCATTAACAGGTGATGTGTCAAATAATGACTTCGATCCGGACTTCGATCCTTTAACGTTCACGTTATTGACGAATCCGACTAACGGTACATTAACAGGAACATTCAATCCAACAACGGGTACATTTACTTATACACCGGATTCAAATTACATAGGATTAGATGTTTTCTATTATGTAGCTTGTGACGGTGGAACACCAACATTATGTGATACCGCAATGGTCGTAATTACAGTGATTCCTGATTTAGATACTTTAGGAAATGACAGACCGTTCGCAGGTGACGACGCATTTGTTACAAATGTAGATGTGCAGGTTAACAACTTCTTGTTCCCGAATGATTACGATCCAAATGGAAATCCGTTCACAATAACGACGGTATCTTCACCAGGAAACGGTGTGGTAACAGTGGATCCTTTCACAGGTCAATTCATCTATACACCAAATGCAGCTTATGTTGGGCCAGACCAATTCACTTATGTGATTTGTGATAACGGAACACCAGCATTGTGTGATACGGCAACGGTTTACATTACCATACTTCCTGTGCCAATTACGAATAATCCACCGGTTGCAATTACGGATATTAACAATACAGTAGTTAATGTTGCGGTAAGCGGAAATGTATTAACGAATGATTTTGATACAGATGGAGATAGCATTTTCGTAACAACGTTACCATTAATAGCAGCTACCAACGGTGTAGCCACAATTGGTACAAATGGCGGATATACTTACACACCTGTTACAGGATTTGTCGGAGTAGATTCTTTCACTTACGTAATTTGTGATGACGGTGTACCAAGCTTGTGTGATACGGCAACAGTTTATATTACGGTAATCGGAGAGCCTACGGATTCTAACGATGCACCGATTGCAAATAATGATGTTTATATTACTTTCGTAAATACACCGATTGCAGGTTCAGTTGGCAATAATGACTTTGATGTAGATGGAGATTCCTTAACATTCACGGTGATTAATCCGACGAATAATGGTTCATTAAACGGAACATTCAATCCAACGACAGGAACATTTACATATACGCCAGATAGCGGATTCATCGGAATTGATACCTTCTTCTATACGGCTTGTGATCCATTAGGATTGTGTGATACCGCAATGGTTGTGATTGAAGTATTATCGGATAATAATGGAAATGATAATGATCCACCTTACGCTGCGGACGATGCGTTTATTACAGATATGAATACAGTCGTAATTGGAAATATCTTACCAAATGATAGCGATCCGAACGGTGACAGTATCGTGGTAAATACAATACCAATAACACAACCGATAAATGGTGGTACGGTGACAATCGCTCCAGACGGAACGATGATTTACACGCCACTTGCAAATTATGTAGGACCAGACCAATTCACATATTCAATTTGTGATACATTAGGATTGTGTGATACAGCGACCGTGTATATTACTATACTTCCTGTACCAACGCCAATTACGAATAATCCACCGGTTGCAGTATTAGATATAAATATGACGTTTGTTGATATTGCGGTAAGCGGAAGTGTATTAACGAATGACTTTGATATAGATGGTGACAGTATTTTCGTAACTGTAATGCCATTAGATACGACTCAAAATGGTGGTTTGACATGGTTAGGCAACGGAGGATATATTTACACGCCGAATGCAGGATTTACAGGTTTAGACTCATTCACTTACATAATTTGTGATAACGGAACTCCGAGCTTGTGTGATACGACAACGGTTTATATTACGGTATTACCATTACCAAATACAGGTGTGAATAATGCACCGATTGCGAATAACGATGTAGGTGTAACGCCAGTGAATATGCCAATTAATGGTGATGTGTCTAATAATGACTTTGATCCAGACTTCGATCCTTTAACGTTCACGTTATTGACGAATCCGACTAACGGTACATTAACAGGAACATTCGATCCAATAGCGGGTACATTTACTTATACACCGGATTCAAATTATATTGGATTAGATACGTTCTACTATGTAGCTTGCGACGGTGGAACACCAGCATTATGTGATACTGCAATGGTCGTGATTACGGTGATTCCTGATTTGGACACCACGGGCAATGACAGACCGTTTGCAGGTGACGATGCATTTATTACAAATGTAGATGTACCGGTTAACAACTTCTTGTTCCCGAATGATTACGATCCAAATGGAGATCCGTTCACAGTAACGACGGCATCTTCACCAGGAAACGGTGTGGTAACGGTGGATCCTTTAACAGGCGAATTCATCTATACACCAAATGCAGGTTATAGCGGATCAGACCAATTCACTTATGTGATTTGTGATAACGGAACACCAGCATTGTGTGATACGGCAACGGTTTACATTTTAGTAATACCAGAACCTTACAACGCACCAGACACGGTTTATGTCGTGATACCTGTATTTGAAACAGATACATTCTGTGTACCAATCGGTTTGATTGATTTACAAACAGGCGTTGATTCAATCGAATATGTAGATTGCTCCTTCTCGGTTGATTATGGAACAGTGGTTGGTGTAAATGATTCTTGCTTCGTATTTACAGCAGGAGGAACACCATCATTAATGGATAATGATACGGTTTGTATCGTATTATATGATTCATTAGGAAATACAGATACGACCGTATTTATCATCAATGTGGTACCAGATTGTTCAGGCTTTGATACGATTTTACCACCAGCATTAACGGTGTTAGCACCGAATTGCTTGGGTGACGGTGAGGTTTGTATTCCAATTGCACCAAATACAATTGGTAACTATGATATATTCTTGAATGATTCATTGTATAATTTGACTTCTACTTCGGTAGGTTGTGATAATGATTCATTGTATTTTGTGAATACAGGAATGATACCGAGTTCGGTTGATTCATTCAAGTTGACTTGGACAGTTGACGGTATCGTAAACGTATCAGCAGCATTCACGAATGTTGGTCAAGTGTTGCCATGGATGCAGGGTATAGACCCTAACGGAAACTGGTCACAAAGTGGTATGATGATTTCAGGATTTGGTTCAGGTACGAACTACGGAAGTATGATAGCTCAATACACTTTGCCTTCAACGGGTACATTAATGAATGTAAATATTAATACTTTCTCAACTTCTGCGACAGGAACAATAGTTAGCCTAACAGTCGGAACGCATCAACTGATAGTGGTGAATCCGCTTACAGGATGTGCAGATACATCAATTGTGACTGTATTATGTACAACGGTTGATACGATTCCAGTTATCGTTCAGACGAACTCTGTAACAACATTATGTCCTCCGGGAGTAAATAATTTACCGGGTTCTATCTTTGTAATGCAGAATGCCTGTCTTGATGCTGCGGACAATGGAACATTTGTCTATGGTTCTACGTGTTTTGATTACATAGCAGGTGGCGTAGCAGGATATGATACGGCTTGTATTGAGGTTTGTGATAATCTTGGGTTCTGTGATACAACAATTTATATTATTACCGTAGTACCAACGCCGGATACGATAGTGATTACGCTTGATTTAGGTCAAGATTCTACGCTATGTATTCCAGTAAGTGAGTTACCATCTACTTTAGATACCATCTTAGTAGGCACGAATTGCGACTTATTAGATAGTGCGGATTTAATGGTTACACAGATTGATACTTGCGTATTAATTATACCGGGTGCTTTAGGTTCTGATACGACTTGTATCGTGATTTGTGATTCACTTGGATTCTGTGATACGACCTATATTATTGTTAATATTATCGACGGAATAGATCCACCGATAGCGGTGAATGACACGGTAGCAACGATTACACAATCAGGTGATGCGCCTCCTTATGAACCGAATCCGATTAATATTGACGTTCTTCCGAACGATACAATACCGGGTTCATTGATTTCGATTAGTGTGATTACGCCACCATCAAGCGGTACGGCGATCACTCTACCGGACGGAACGATAGATTACACGCAACTTACGCAGTGCCCTTACGTAGATTCCTTCTCTTACGAAATCTGTAACGGTGCGGGTTGTGATACTGCTTGGGTGTTCTTAGATGTAATTTGTAACGACATCATCATTTACACAGGATTCTCACCTAACGGTGATGGTGTGAATGATAACTTTACAATCGAAGGTATCGAAGAATATCCGAACAATAATTTGCTTATCTTCAACCGATGGGGCAACAGAGTACTCTTGAAAAGTGGCTACTTGAATGATTGGAGTGGTACTTGGGACGGCGATAAAATGCTTCCTGATGGTACATATTTCTACATACTTGAATTAAATGATGATAAGGGTCGTAAGTTCAGCGGCTATATCCAGATACATCGATAATAAATGACTTAACTTAAAAGCCTTTCGATTTTCATCGAAAGGCTTTTAGTTTTTTAATGGTTAGGTGACGAAATTTACCAATCCCAAAAATGGAAAATCCTAAAATTATAGTATTTTAATACATCTTGTGACAAGATTATCGAGTGTTTTATTGGGATTTTGTATATAATAATGGGAAAAATTTGATGTATTTTGAATCGCTTTTTTATAACCAAAAGTACTTTAACGTATCTATAAACTATTGACATGCAATACTATTACATATTTTTAAAAGTTCAACTATTAAGCTAAAAGCACTTGGCATAATAGTTGGCTAATATCTATCGTAATGTTGAAAAACTGACACGATTTTCAATACTTCAAAATGTAAAACTTAAAAATTGTCTGCTATGAGAAAGTTATTACTCGCCAATCTACTTTTACTACTATTTGCACTATCGGGTTCAGCCCAGCAAGACCCAATGTTTACGAAGTATATGTTCAATAGCTTAGTGTTTAATCCCGCTTATGCAGGTGCAAAGGATCACATGTCTGTTACCTTATTACATCGTGACCAATGGTGGGGTATGGAAGGTGCACCTGCAACGCAATCTTTTACGATGCATTCGCCTTTAGAAGGAGATAAAGTGGGTTTGGGAATGTCTATTGTTCGAGATGAAATTGGAGTAACGAATACGCTAAGTGCAATGGGAAGCTACGCTTACCGCATGCAATTAGGAGCAGGTAAGCTATGTTTAGGACTTCAAGCAGGCGTGTTGAATTGGAGAGCAGATTTTACTAAGTTAACAATCAATAATAGTGCAGATCCTTCCTTCATGAATAATATGACACCAAATATGTGGTTACCAAATGTTGGTGCGGGGCTTCATTATTATATACCTAATAAATTTTATATAGGGGTTTCTGCACCTCATATGTTACAAGTGCCGTTGAGAGAAGAGTATGGAGGCATTCCTGTGATGGCTCAACAATACAGACATTATTATTTATTCGCAGGTGGTGCGATTCCTTTGAGTGCATCATTGGTATTCAAGCCCTCGTTACTAATTAAAAATGTAGGTTTATTTGGTGAATTTCAACCGAATAACTTAATTGGAGCACCAACCGAATTTGATATTGATTTGTCTTTATTGATCTATGATGCACTTTGGGTGGGCGTTGCTTTCCGTTCAGCTTTTGAAGGTTTTAATAATGTAAGTTCAATGGATTCTGGTGATATTTGGGTTTCTTATTATTTAAGGAATGGATTCCGAATCGGTGCAGCTTACGATTATACCTTAACAGATTTACGTCCTTTCGCTCAAGGTTCTTATGAGCTTATGTTAGGTTACGAAATGAACTACAAAACAAAACAAATCGTGACACCTCGTTATTTTTAATAAAAAATAAATGCGTACAGACAATTTATAGCAGTAAAAAAGATGGGCTCTTTGACAATTTCTGCAAAATTCGAATAAATTGAGATTTTCGTAACGGCTGTCTTTAGCTGCCGCAAGGATTTTGAGACTTTTCGGAAGCTAAAGTAGCCGCTACGTGCAGAAATTGTCAAAGAGCCAAAAGATGAAAGGTTTCACCGCCTTTCATCTTTTTTATAAATACAAAAATTAACCGTTTAAGAATTCTTGCAATTACAATAGATTTTCACCATTCTTAGAAATCCTCGAATAATCACAAACGACTCACTTTCAGTGGTTTTTTTTAATTTCCATTATATTAAATAAAAATATATACAATTTAATTGTACTTAAAAGTATTTGTTAATCAATAATTTATTGACTAAACTAATAGTTTCTTTGATACTATTTTTAAAAAAATAGTGCTTGTTACAGGATTACCTTTGAAGACAAAGTTGAATGCTTATGTTATAGGTTGATAATCAAAGCAGTTTGTATATTATAATTTTTTAATGTGTTTTAAGGTGTAACCTTTTTAATATTTTATAGTACAAAAAAAGCATTTTTAAAATCTAACCTATTGATAATCAAATTATAAGAGAAATTATTAAAATCAGTAATTATCCTATTAGCGTGCTAAAGAATGGCATGAATTTAGGATTATTAATAAAATAGCTTAGTAAGTAATTAGACACATATCAAAATCACAGAATATGAAAAAAATAACATTATCCTTCTTATTGGTATTTTTTGTGGCAAGTATCGGATTGGCCCAAAAAGCAAAACTCCAAAGAGCCAATATAGAATTTGAGGACTACAACTACGCCAGTGCCATTCAATTATACCTCGAAATATTGGATAAAGTCGATATTGCGGAGGCAAAAATAAAGGTGGCAGAGAGTTATCGCAAGATTAATAATATGGGAGAAGCAGAGTTTTGGTATGGACAGGTCGTTCATTTGCCAGAGGCGAAGCCCATTTATTATTTATATTATGGAAAAGCATTACAATCAAACGGTAAGTGCGATTTAGCAAAACCATGGTTTGAAAAATATTCTATAGAAGAGCCCGATGATTTGCGTGGGCAGTTATTGGCAAATACCTGCGATCGTGAGGAATTGGAGAAAATAATTAAATCTCGTAAGGATTTTTATAAAGTAAAAAAATTACCTTTCAATACTTCTTTCGACGATTTTGGACCTACTTTTTATAAAGGTGGATTGGTCTTTTCATCCGAAAGAGATAATACCGGGCCAACGAATCGGATTCACGAATGGACGGGTTATCCGTTCTTAGATTTATTTTATACAAACGTAGATACAACTGATGCGGAAGCGTTAGAATTCGAATATGATGAAGATCCTGAAAAGTATTCTAATCTATTGAATACGAAATATCACGATGGTCCAATTTGTTATTCAAGAGATGAAGAAAAGGTGTTTTTTACTCGTAATAACTTAGATGAAAAGAATCGTATAGGCAAAGATGATGAAGGTGTAATTCGGTTGAAAGTCTTTACCGCAGATTTGGATGCAGAGGGGAAATGGCAAAATATTCAAGGTTTACCTTTTAATTCTGATGAATACTCGGTCGCACATCCTTCATTGGATATTGACGGTAAAACCTTATATTTCTCTTCTGATATGCCGGGTGGATTTGGTGGAATGGATTTATTTTACACGATTTATGAAGATGGAAATTGGTTGCCACCTCGTAACTTAGGCCCTCGTATCAATACCGAAGGTCATGAAGTTTTTCCTTACGTACACTCTTCGGGTCGTTTATATTTTTCATCTGACGGACATGTCGGTTTAGGAATGTTGGATATTCATTATATTGATAATAATAATGGCGTTTGGGGTCCACCGACGAATATCGGTTTTCCTATCAATACTCCTTCTGACGATTTTGGTTTAATTTTGAATGAAGAAGAAACGTTTGGTTACTTTTCATCTAATCGTGAAGGTGGTGCTGGACGAGATGATATTTATAGTTTCAAATATAGCGTTGTAAAAGTCGAAGTATTGGTTTATGATGAAAATACAAATGAGCCAATCGAAAACGCAACCGTTATTGATGATTGTTCCGGTTTAGAACTATATACTGGTACTAATGGTCGTGTGATGATTGAATTGCCATTGGATAAGTGCTGTACATTCACGGCAAGTAAGGAAACTTATACGGATAATGCTTTGGAAAGTTGTACGCATGATTACAAAGCAAGTACAAAGGTATTTGTGAAAATTCCACTGAATAAGCCTTTAGATTTTGCAATTGAAGGTTTGGTTTATGATAGCGAAACGGGTGATCCTTTAGCGAGCTCAACGGTTACACTAACGTCAGATTGTGGTGGTGAGCAAGTAGAATTTGAAACGGACGCATCAGGACGTTACCGCTTTATTTTGGATAGAGAATGTTGTTATTCTTTGAAAGGAGCGCATGAAGGTTACTTTGCAGTAAGTACCGATAAGCCTTACTGTACCAAAGGTCTAAGACAATCGGAAACTTTTGTACATGACTTTCCTTTACAACGTTTTGTTGATCCGAATACAAATCCGACAGAACTTACAGGACCGAATTCTCCTCCAGGGCCTCCTGGCCCTCCAGGAATAACGACACCTTGTGAAGGTATCGGACGTTCGTTTGTAATTAAGCATATTTATTATGACTTTGATAAAGCTTATATTCGTAATGATGCCGAAGAACCGTTGACACGAATGATTAAAATATTAGACGATAATCCTGATTTGGTGGTAGAAATTGGTTCGCATACCGATGCAAGAGGAACGGATCGTTATAACATTCGTCTATCCGCCCGTCGTGCGGAATCGGTGGTGAAATATTTAATTAATAAAGGAATTGATGCAAATCGTTTGCAAGCAAAGGGGTACGGTGAAACGCAACCAACGAATGATTGTATGGACGAAATTCCTTGTTCGGAAGAACAACATCAACGAAATCGTAGAACGGAATTCCGTGTAATTGGAAAGGTGGATGGTACTCGTTATGATTGTGAAACGGTGGATATGGATATTAATCAAGCGTCAATTGAGCCAATCGAATTAAAAGTGGATAGATGTGAAAGTTGTCCTTTTTAAAAGAAATTTGATAAAAAAATAAGGGCACAAAAAAATGTGATAAAATAAGATTTTCCCTAAAAAGGGTTGCGGTAAATTTAGACCGCAACCCTTTTTGTTTTTTTGGCATAGATTATGAAATTATTTAATATGATATATTTTTTAATATGTACTATATTTTTTAAATTTGTATTTGTATAATATATAAATTATTGTAATACAGCTAAAAACGATTCTATAGGTCGCCAATTAAATAAAAGGTATCTTGAATTAGCCGTAGTCAGCAGGTGACTTAAAGTCACCTGCTGACTTGCCAAACGATAGAGAATAATTATTACTTTTTTAACTGACAGTCTATACTTAGATACTGATTACTATAATTTACCAAAAAAAACGACTATGAAAAAGATTGTTACTTGTTGTTTAGTCTTTATCCTTTTATCGACCACATTGATGGCACAAAAAGCGAAGTTGGAACGAGCAAACCGTGAGTTTGAAGGATTCAATTATTCGGCAGCAATTGTCCTCTATCAAGAGATTTTAGAAAAAAATGATATCTCTGAAGCTAAGATTAAATTAGCGGAAAGTTTTCGGAAGGTGGATAATATGGGCGAAGCGGAATATTGGTACGGACAGATTGTTCATTTGCCAGAGGCAGAATCTATTTATTTATTGCATTACGCGCAAGCGCTACAAGCGAACGGCAAATGTGACCTTGCGAAAGAGTGGTTTAATAAATACAATGAAGTTGTAGGTGATACCCGTAGTGGACATTTGATTACGGCCTGCGATAAAGAAGTTGTTGACCAATTACTGCGGACTCGCAAAGATTTTTATGAGATTCAACACCTCAAACAAATTAATACGAAATACGATGACTTCGGGCCTGCGTTTTATAAAGAAGGATTGGTTTTTTCATCAGAAAGAGATAACGCTGGCCCTGCAACTCGTATTCACGATTGGACAGGTTTTCCGTTTTTAGAATTATATTATTCTGATGTTGATACGGTAAATGCTGAAAGTTTGGAATTTTCGTATGATGACAACCCCTCAAAATATGATACGAAACTAAATACGAAATACCACGATGGACCGATCGCTTTTTCCCCCGATGAGGGAATGGTTTATTTTACTCGTAATAATATTGATGAGCGAAGTAGAGTAGGGAAGGATAGCGAAGGAATAATCCGTTTGAAAGTATTTTCCGCAAAAAATAAAGATAGTAAATGGTCAGAATTAAAAGGAATGCCATTTAATTCTGATGAATATTCAGTGGCACATCCTACAATCTCGGCAGATGGCAATACGATGTATTTTTCTTCTGATATGCCGGGTGGTTTTGGTGGAATGGATTTGTACTACTCGAATTTTGATGGTGGACAATGGGCACCTCCAAAAAATATGGGGCCTCGTATTAATACAGAAGGACATGAGGTTTTTCCCGTAATTCATCCGAAAACTGGTCGCTTGTATTTTTCATCTGATGGACACGCTGGTTTAGGAATGATGGATATTTTCTTTGTGGATAATAACGAAGGTGTTTGGGGGGCAGTCATTAATATTGGATTTCCGATCAATTCTAACGCTGATGACCACGGTTTGATTTTAAATGAAGCGGAGAATTTTGGGTATTTCGTTTCTAATCGTGATGGTGGCGTTGGACGGGACGATATTTATAGCTTTCGTTATTCGGCAGTAAGAATTGAGGTTCTGGTTTATGATGAAAATACTGGTGAGCCGATTGAAGAAGCAGATGTTTTGAATGATTGTTCGAATATGCAATTAAAAACTGGTGCGAATGGGAAGGTTATTTTTGAAATGCCGTTGAATAAATGCTGTACGTTTTTGGCAAGTAAACAAACTTATGATGATAATAAAAGAGATACGTGCACAAATGGTATGAAAACGGGTACAGAGATTTTAGTGAAAATTCCGTTATCTCGTCCGCTGGATTTTGAGATTGAAGGGGTTGTGTATGACGAAAAAACAGGCGAGGTGATTGCGGATGCAAAAGTCACTTTAATTCCTGATTGTACTGGTACACCGATTATCGTTGTGACTGATGATAAGGGATATTATAACTTTTTTTTAAATAAAAAATGTTGCTATGATTTAAAGGTAGAAAAAAAAGATTATTTGACGAAGTCAGCCGATAAACCTTACTGTACGAAAGGATTGAAAGAGTCTAAAAAGTTTATTCATAATTTCTATTTAAATAGATATTTAGAAGAAGAAATTACTTCTACAACGGGAGGAGGGAAGCCTTCTAAAAGTACAGGTTATACTACGCCGAGTGGCGAGTATATTTCAAAACCTAAACCAGAAGGTGCTGCAACCGGTTATTATACATCAGATGGTGAATGGGTCGCTACGGATGGCGGCAGTGAGGTTGGGCCTTGTCCTGTAACCTTTGTATTAGAACATATTTATTATGATTTTGATAAAGCCTACATTCGTTCGGATGCGGAAGAACCTTTAGCCGAATTGATTAAAATTTTGGAAGATAATCCAGATGTAATTGTCGAAATTGGCTCTCATACAGATGCCAGAGGTTCGAGTCGGTACAATGAAAAATTATCTCAACGTCGTGCAAAATCAGTCGTGAAATACTTAGAAGGGCGGGGGATTCCTGCGAACCGTTTGGAGTATCAAGGTTATGGTGAAACGCAGACGACCAACGAATGTGTTGACGAAATACCATGTGATGAAGAAAAACACCAGCGCAATCGTCGGACGGAGTTTAGGGTTGTTGGTTTAGTAGATGGTACTCGGTTTAATTGTGATTACGGGAATATGAATATTGACGAATATTCCGTTGAGCCGATTGTTTTGAAAAAAATTGATAGATGTGAAAATTGTCCATTTTAATTTTGGCTCTTTGATACCGAGTGCTCGGTATCAAAGAGCCAAAATTATTAATGATGAATTAATAACAAAAAAGAGTTTATTAATACAAGTATTCTTACTTAAAACAGAAAAGGATGAGATTTATCTCATCCTTTTCTGTTTTATAATGAGAACTTTTGACGGCAATAAGTAACGATGATTTATAAAAATCGTATAATTTTGCAGGTTGCTAACCGTTTTATATCAAAAACGGTTAGCTTAGTATAAATAAGCGGTCTAAATTGTTGATTATTAACTGTTTTCGATTAAATTGAAGATAGTTCGAAATAGAATTTTTAAGAAATATAAAAACGATTAGTCGAAAGACAAATAAACGATTTAAGGGGTTTTATAAATAAATAAATAAAATCTCTGGATAAGAGAATAAGAAATAGATAACCTATCCTAATTTTGGGAACGATTTTTTGTGGCTCTTGGGAGAATTTAGTGGAGGTGAAAATTGAGCTTTTTCAATGTATTGTAATGCGTTAATTATCAATCACTTTGTAACAAAATTTCATAGAATTGAGACCTTTACCGATTTCCTCTAAATTCACCAAAGAACAATTTTTTATATTTTAGACGAGGAAAAAAAACGAAGCTATAGCTATAGCCTGTGTTTTTACAGTTTTCTCCAGTCTATTCTGATTTTTTTGAAAAAATATCGGAATAGTATGAAGTAAAAATAGTAGTTCACAAAAAATGGGTAAATTATTTGTTTCCTATTCGCCAAGTGTTTTGAAAAAAAATAAAAAAGATATGAATTATTCATTTAGAAAAATCATTTCAATAGTTATCGTGTGTTGCCTTACGTTTGTTCACGTAAATGCTCAAAGTAATGATTTATTAGATAAAGCTAATAAATATTACGAGTTGAATGATTACAAACAGGCGATTGTGAATTATGTAAAGGTGTTACAGAAAAATCCTAACGAAGGGTCAGCTTACGGAAAGTTAGCGAATAGTTATCGGTTTACGAATGATCTGAATAACGCAGGAAATTGGTACATCAAAGCGGTACAACAACCTGGTGCAGATCCAGAATATTTTTTCCAATATGGATTGGTTTTAAAAATGTTAGGAAAATATAGTTTAGCGAAAGCATATTTTACAGAATATGCGAAAATAAATCCTGAAAAAGGACAAATTTTTGCGCAGTCTTGTGATTTTGTAGCGACCAGACAGGGCGATGAGCCATTATATTCCGTAACGAAAGAGGCAATTAGTTCAGCAGCAGCGGATTACGCTCCTGTGATTTATAATGGTAATGTGATTTATGCTTCCGCAAGAACGGATATGAAAAACGGTATGAATGATAAAGACGACCGTTGGAAAAAAGGAGGATTGAATCAATTATTTATTGCTCGACCGAATGCCGATGGTGTTTTGGGCAAACCAACAATTTTAAAAACATCATTCAAAGCAAAAACAAATGAAGCTCCAGTTACTTTTACGGCTGATGGAAAAAGGGTTGCTTACATGACGAATGAGTTTGTAGATGGCGTTAGAAATATCCCAGAAACGAATTCTCGAATGAGAATCTATATCGCTGATGTGATTGCTGATGATGAGTGGAAAAAGCCACAGCCTTTTGCACACAATAATCCGGAGGATTATAACACTGGTTATCCTTATTTTTCGCCCGATGGTTCCGCCTTATATTTTGCATCTGATATGCCGGGTGGTTATGGTGGAATGGATATTTATGTTTGTTACAAAATAGGTGATAGTTGGTCTGCACCTCAAAACTTAGGCGATAAAATAAATACCGCAGGTGACGAAATCTCACCGTTTATTACTGAAAATTCCTTGTATTTTTCATCGAACTATTTACCGGGTTTTGGTGGAATGGATATTTTTAGAGCCGAACAGGTTACTGGAAGTTGGTCAACTGTTTTACACCTCGGAACGGGTATTAATACGGCTTATGATGATTACGGTTTGGTGTTTGATAATGCGAGAGGTTACGGTTATATGTCTTCTAATCGTTTGGGAAATGATGATATTTATCGTGTGAAAGTCACTTCTGAGCGTATTGAAATTGTCGTTTTGAATGATAGAAATCAACCGATTCAAGGGGCAAAAATTGATTTTACAAGCTGCGGAGAAACGGCTGTTGTGACGGATGGAAATGGTCGGTTTAAATTTATTGCGAACAGTGGTTTGGATTGTCGAAGCGTAAAAGTCAGTAAGGATGGATATGAAGCCAAAGTTATTCGAGTGACGGCTTCGAATAAGGATTTACGCTTGATTGAGGTGCGTTTGAATAGGTCGGCAAATTTGGTAGGAATGCACATCGGGACGGTTATCAGCGGAGATACAAAATCTTTGGTGCAAGGTGTTCGAGTTAAAATTACGAATATGATGAACAAAACGACAACAGAAACTTACACCGATGGAAATGGTCGTTACGCCACGAATTTAGATCCACAATCAACTTATTTGTTGAATTATTCTAAAGATGGATATTTGTTGACAAGTCGAACGATATTGACAGGAGGCGTCGAGGATAAAACGATTTTGGGAACGCAAGTTTTAGAGGTGGACGAAAATGCTGTCGTGATGAATGGTCGAGACGGTTCGGAGGAGTATAATATTATTGTAGTTGGTGAAGGTAGAGGGGTGGAGTACCCTCCAGGCGGCGCTAACTCAAATATGAATCTACCGAAAATTGCCTATGATGTTCAATTTGGGGTATTTTCTGACCCTGATAAGGATAAATTTAATCCGTTAAGAGCATTCGGATTTATTTACAGCCAAAGACGGGCAGGAATGCTAAAAGCCTATAAAATCGGTGCATTTAGAACAAAAGAAGAGGCGGAAAAAGTGAAAACGGAATTGAGGTTAATGGGGTATGAAGGTGCTTTTGTAACGACTTTAACGAATCAGCGTTTAATGTCAAAAGTATTAATTGATAAAGATAACACAGGAACTACAAATAATAATACTGAACCGATTGCCGCTCGTCCTCCAGGACGTGGTGGTTTGACACCGCCAAGACCAACAAAACCAGCACCGACTTCACGTCAAGCCGTCTATAAAATCCAGTTAGGAGCGTATAATAATCCTGCTTTTTTTGATAAATCGATGGTTGCCGGATTAGGCGAATTATCTTATTTGGAATTAGGAAACGGTCTAACGTTAATTTTGTTGGGCGAATATACGTCTTATAAAGATGTAAAAGACGCAGAAGAAAAAGTAAAAGCAAGAGGAATCGGGGCGATGGTTGTCGCAATACAAGAGGGCAAAAAAGTACCGTTGAGTTCGGTAATGCAGTAAGGAAAATTAATTCTGTTCTGAAAATACAAAAGCCTCAACATTGCGAAATGTTGAGGCTTTTTAGCATTTTAAACGGTGTTGGTTTTCAAAATTCGTATAGTTTGTCGAATAGGTTAAATTTGCGATTGAGTTCTTCAATTATATATTTTTGTTGTAACTTGTAAGTATCATTTTTTTAATAAAAAATAAGGATATGACTTTAAATTTAGATACTCGAAAATATAGGCTGATAAAATCTATTATGGATTTGAATGACGAAATATCAATTGATTTTTTGGAACATCAAGTCGAAGAATTAGCACAAAAAGCGAAGTTTTGGGAAGCCATAAAGCCAATCAAAAAAGCCGTAACATTAGCGGAAATGATAGCGGAACAAAACTATAAACCCGTCAGTGCTGCCGTTTTTTTTGAACAAGCAGCTGCTATCAAAATGGATGAACCGATTGAAGAACTCTTGGAAATGTTAGATTAATGGATTATTTATTAGATACGAATATTGTACTCATTTATGCTCGTAATAATGACTTGACTCAACGAATTGAGCGTAAATTAAATCTATTAAATGACAAAAATAATTTAATCGTTTCTGTTGTTACGATTGGAGAGGTCAAAGCATTTGCAAAAAAAAATCAATGGGGAGACTCAAAAATAAATCGAATGTTGAAGCTATTAGATAATTTTTTAGTTGCGGATATAAATATTGAAAATGTAATTGAACGTTATGCAAATTTAGACGCTTTTAGTCAAGGTCGTTTAGCGAATTTTAAAAGTAACTTTTCTGCTCGAAACATGGGGAAAAATGATTTATGGATTGCGGCAACAGCGTCAACTTATAATTTTATCCTAATTACAACCGATAAGGATTTTGACCGTCTTGATACTCATTATCTTAAATTAGATAGATTAAATTTAAGTGATTTTTAAATAATATTATCGCATTCGTATAATTACCCCAATCCACTCACCCGCTTCACCCCATCCGTCATTCTCTCCCACGAAAATTCCTTTTTCTTTTCAATCACTGCTTCTACAAACTCTTTTTCTTTATTTTCGGTATAATATTTTAAAACCGCTTCCGCAATATCGTTACTATTCACCTCCGTCACAAAACCCGAAACGCCATCGGTCACAATCTCTGGCAAACCGCCCACATTCGTGACAATCATCGGTTTTTCAAAATGAAAAGCCAATTGCGAAATACCGCTTTGCGTCGCCGTTCGATACGGCTGAACGACTACGTCCGAAGCTCCAAAATAATAACGGACTTCGTCATTTTCAATAAAATCAGCTCTCAAAATAATATGTTCCTGCAAGTTATTTTTTTCAATAATATCCATATATTGCTGTTGCTCATCGTAATATTCTCCAGCCACAATCGCCTTGATGCCCAACCCTTGAATTCGTTTATCCGCCATCGCTTCCAACAATAAATCTAAACCTTTATACTTGCGAATAAAACCAAAAAATAAAATATATTTTCCGCTTTCGCTCAATTGCAAATGTCGTTTTGATTCGCTTTTCGCAACCCGTTCACCGTAATTATCATAAATCGGATGCGGAATAAATTCCACAGGTTTATCGCTCGTAAACTGCCGCATATCTTCCCCAACCGACTTCGACATTACCACAAAACCATCAACCGAACGCACAAAATAATTAGCAAAAATCTTATCGCCGGGGCGACTTTCGTGCGGAATAATATTATCAATAATCGAAGCGACTTTCGTGTGTTTATTACTTTTAATAATGCGTAAAATCGTTCCAAAACAAGGACCCATAAACGGCAACCAAAACTTACAAATAACCAAATCAGGTTTTTGCTTTTTAATTTTTCGCCCAACTTTTATCCAATTCAACGGATTTACCGAATTGATTTCCACCGAAATATCCAAATCTGCAGGTTTTGCATCAGACGAATATTGCGTCTTTCCAGGAAACAAAAAATTAGGATATTGCAAACTAAAGGTCACGATATTTACCTCATGACCTTCATCTTGAAAGGCTTTCGCAATGCGTTCATTATAAGCCGCCAAACCGCCACGAAGCGGATGTGCTGGCCCGATGATTGTTATTTTCATTTTTACCTGTTTTCGACGAAATCTAAAAATTAAACAGAAACCGTCATTCTGACCTTTATTGAAATTTTCAGATGGTGTCATCGTCAAAACTACTCGAACTACTTTTCAAGCACTTTCTCCACCTGATAATTATTCCTTTTCGGATTCACCCTTGCAATCATTTCCGCTAAAAATCCAGCTAAAAATAATTGTGTACCAATGATAAAAAATAAAATTCCTAAGAAGAATAAAGGTCGGTTAGCGATATCATATTCGTCTAAAATCAATTTATTATAACTTAGAACTAATAAAATAACCGTTCCTAATAAAAATAAAATTGCACCTAAAGTGCCGAATAAGTGCATCGGGCGTTTGCCGAATTTTCCGACAAAAGTAATCGACAACAAATCCAAGAGACCTTTTACGCCTCTATCCCAGCCCCCAAATTTTGTTTCGCCATGAATCCGAGCTTGATGAATAACGACTTTTTCACCGATGTTTTTGAAACCTTCCCATTTTGCAATCAGCGGAATATAACGGTGCATTTCGCCATAAACCTCGATATTTTTTACCACGTCATTTTTGTAAGCTTTCAAACCACAATTAAAATCATGTAACTCGATGCCACTCATTTTTCGAGTTGCCGCATTGAAGAATTTACTTGGAATCGTTTTAGAAATTGGGTCGTGACGTTCTTTTTTCCAACCAGAAACCAAATCAAAACCATCGGTCATAATCATTTTATATAAATCAGGTATTTCATCTGGCGAGTCTTGTAAATCGGCGTCCATCGTAATTACGACATTGCCTTTTGCGTGTTCAAAACCCACATTTAAAGCGGCTGATTTGCCATAATTTCGACGAAATTTCACACCTTTTACGTTCGGATTCGACTGGTGTAATGCTTCGATAACTTGCCAAGAACTATCCGTACTGCCATCATCGACCATCAAAACTTCATACGAAAAGTCGTTTTCCGTCATCACTTTCCGAATCCATGTTTCTAACTCTGGCAACGAACCTTCTTCGTTTAATAAAGGTACTATAATTGAAATATCCATCTTTTTAATTAGAAACTGAGAATTAGGAATTAGGAATTTCTGACGATAATTCTCAATTACTATTTCTCAATTTTGTATGATTTTTGCAAAAATAAGAAAAAGAAAGAAATTACGAATTTTGACTATTATTTCTCATTGCTAAACCAATTTTTTTTAAATTGTAATAGTCAAAATTCCTAATTCCCAATTATTTAAAATCCCCTGAATTCCGAATCCACAAATCTCGTTGTGGAAAAGGAATAGCGATATTATTTTCTCGAAATATTTTATCAATGCCAAAACGCAAATCACTTTGCGTCGTCAAAACACGAAACACATCAAATGTCCAAAAATGTAACTCAAAATTCAAAGAAGAATCACCAAAATCAGCAAAACGAACAAATGGCTTAGGATAATCGACAACTTTAGAGTGTTTTGCCGCAACTTCCAATAATATTTTTTTAACCAATTCGGTATCTGAACCATACGCCACACCAACTGCTACATTAAAACGAGCCTTATGATCGTTGTGATTCCAATTAGCAATACTATCCATAACCAAATGCGAATTCGGTACAATCAATTCCACATCATCTCGCAGCCGAACCTCCGAAGCACGAATCCCGATTTTCGTTACTTGACCAATTTCGCCTTTCACTCGAACCATATCTCCGACGTGAATCGAACCTTCAACCATGATGATAATTCCCGAAAAAAGATCATTGAAAGTCTGCTGTAATCCTAATCCAAAACCAACCAATAAGGCAGCCGCACCACCCCAAACGACCGTCAATTGAAAGCCTAACGCTTGGATAACCGTCAAAAGCATGACTACGTAAATGACGTATTTAATCAACTGATTAATAGCATATTGCGAACCAATATCCATTTCCTTACGCTTATAATAACCAAGCAGCAATTGTAAAATTGTCCAAAGAATAATTCTTACAAAAAGAAAAGCGATAATGGCATTAAGAATATTGGAAATCCGAAAATGCTCACATTGTTGGATTTTTGGCGTTTCAACAGCATTATTTGTTATTTCTCCTGCTGCATTTTTTATGGCAGGAATGTAATTGGGATTATCCACCATCGTACAATTGTAAGCGTGAATGGAATAATCCGAAAAGCCCTCTACATAAGAGTATAAACTAAGACTTTTGAAAAGTAATAAGACAACGGACGAAAATAAAATAATCTTAAAAACTCGATTAATGGTCGCTTGTTCTTTTTGTGCGATTTCAAAACGATCAGTTAGGTGTTTAATTATTTTTTTATACTTGGTAAAAATAAAACTTGTCGCAATCAATAAAATACTGATATATAACAAATTTAAAAATGTAAATGTGTATGGTGCTCCATTTTCAGGGTTTCCAATTGCAAAAATTACCGTATTTAAAAATTGTATGATTTGATCCATTTCTTTGTTGTCTGATTATGAAGTCACGAAATTACTATTTTTCAATTTATTTTTATTTCCTAATTGTAATTGTTTCAAAGGTTATTAAAAATCCTGTAACTTTGGACTGTTTTTATAATAGGAAAGGAAGAAATTTAAGGCATGGCGCTCTTCGTCCTTCAAAATATTCCTCTCTTGAAACCTTAAAAATTTACCATGAAAGTATTAGTAACAGGCGGCTGCGGTTTTATCGGCAGTCATACGATTGTTAGTTTATTAAATAACGGCTACGAAGTTATTTCTATTGACGACAATTCTCGCTCAACGACAGCGACACTCGACGGAATCGAAGCAATTACTGGTGTAAAAGTTAATAATTATCAGGTCGATTTGTGCGATTTAGCAAAAACAAAAGCTGTTTTTGCCGAACATTCTGATATTTCGGGCGTGATACATTTTGCGGCTTATAAAAGTGTTGGTGAATCCGTTTCCATTCCATTATTATACCACAGAAATAACTTAAACGGCTTGATTAACGTCTTGGAATGTGTCAAAGAATTTGGCATTAAAACCTTCGTTTTTTCTTCGTCTTGCTCCGTTTATGGTAACATCGAACACTTGCCGGTTACCGAAGATACGCCTTTCAAAGAAGCAGAATCACCTTATGCTCGTACCAAACAATTGGGTGAATTTATCATCCGTGATTTTGCCAAAGCAACGCCGGAAGTCAATTCAATGGTATTAAGATATTTCAATCCAGCTGGTGCACACCCGTCAAGAAATTTGGGCGAAATGTCTTGGGGGAAACCGATTTACCTCGTTCCCGTTATTACCGATACGGCTTTAGGCAAACGAGATAAAATGACTGTTTTTGGTAATGATTATGATACTCGTGACGGCAGTTGCGTCCGTGATTATATCCATGTCATGGATTTATCAGACGCTCATACCAACGCTTTAGAGTTTGCTAATAATGATAAAGGCGAAACAAACTGCGAAGTTTTTAACCTCGGAATTGGTGAAGGCGTAACGGTTTTGGAAGCAATTTTAGCATTCGAAAAAGTCAGCGGTATGAAACTCAATTACGAAATCGGTGCAAGACGTGATGGCGATGTCGTCGCAATCTATGCCGAACCAACGAAAGCCTTTGACGTATTAGGTTTTAAACCAAAATACAATATTGAAGATATTATGAGTTCTGCTTGGGCTTGGGACAAAAAAATGAATGGTTAATTTTCAATTAAACGGTTTTCCTCATTAGTGAGCAGTACGATTTTTGGTCGATATGGTGTCGGTTCTCTGAACCTCAAAAAGCTACTCAAGTTTTTATTTCCTACAAACTCCGAGGTTTTCCCGAAATTTCGGGGCAGACTGGGACAGGCAGATTCTGTTCTTTGAACCTTTTTCGATTGTAACAAGGTTCAGAGAACCGAACCCGCTTGTAGAAAAGTAATGTTATCAATGATTTTGAGGTTCGGAGAACCGACACCGTTCTCCGTAATAGAATTTTACCGCTCACTAATAGTTAAAGGGTTTTCCTATAAAAAGTTGAATTGACAGAATTCTATTTTATGTTCACTTCGTAAACGTTTTTTGACCGCCGAGTTCTCGCATACGCACCAACACTAAATTACGTAATATGTAATATTTTAACAATCAGCGTTTTGAATTATTAAAAAACGATTATTTTTCTGTCGGAATAAACCGTGTCGGTTTTGAAACCGATACGGTTTCAAAAAATCACGAAAAAGCCGACAGTTTATTCCAAATTGCGTTTCAATTAGTGGGAAAACTGATACGGTTTGAACATTCACAATCAATTCCGCATCCAAATAATTTTCATCTAAATCCGTAATCACTTCAAAATCCCAAATATGTTTTTCGGGTAACGTAAACAGCCAAACGTCTCGATAAATCCCACTCATTCGCCAATAATCCTGACTTTCCAAATAACTACCGTCCGACCAACGAATCACTTTGACGCTCAAAT
>Ga0222647_1000304_pt1 | contig 24689 bp, 22 predicted proteins | sample AntAcemetagen333_FD_179864 | JGI IMG/M metagenome (GOLD analysis project Ga0222647, IMG submission 179864) | Saline water microbial communities from Ace Lake, Antarctica - #333 | ecosystem: Environmental > Aquatic > Non-marine Saline and Alkaline > Saline | place: Antarctica: Ace Lake...
TAACATTTGATTAAAATCACAATCGTATAAATAACCTTCCCAACTTACGGAAATCGTATTGCGACACATCAAACCGTTAACGGTCGAAGGATTGAAGGCATCGACCAACTTCTCCATATATTCCTCATAGTTTTCGGTTTGAATTAAATAATCCAAAAATCTTGAAATCGGAAGGTTGGTAATTGCGAAAAGCGAATTAAAATCAATGTCGTATTTGCGTTTTAATTGTCGTTTGAATTCGGCTTGTAAAGTCTCTTGTGAACCTGGCAAAAATGCTCCTGAAGGATTGTAAACCAAATCCAAAATCAAGCCCGTTCCTTCTTGTCCATAACCGACGTCATTCAGCATTTGCAAGGCTTTTATGGAATCTTCAAATACGCCATCGCCTCGCTGACTATCGGTTCTCGATTTGGAAAAGTACGGCAATGACGACACTAAATGTACCTTATTTTTTTTGAAAAATTCAGGTAATTCTTGGTATTTTTTATTGGCAACAACAATCGTCAAATTACAACGATTCATCACGGTTTTACCCAATTTTGTACATTCTTCCACGAACCATTTAAAGTGTACATTCATCTCTGGTGCACCGCCTGTAATGTCCACGATTTTGATAGTTGGAACAGCAGCGATGATTTCTAAACAACGCTGAAGCGTTGCTTTATCCATATTTTCTTCCTTTCTATCAGGTCCCGCATCGACATGACAATGTGCACAAGCTTGGTTGCACAATTTTCCAATATTTAATTGAAAAATCTCTAAAGTCGTTGGTACTAAAGGCATAAAGCCTAAATTGTTAATTTTATCTACAAATTTGGGAAACTTCGTATCCGATACTTCTTTTCCATTCAAAATATCTAATTGAAAAAAAGTATTGGATAAGTCATTTCCACTTGATTTTAACGATTTACTCTTTTGTTTAACACCCATTTTTTTGTTGATAATTGGTAATTTACAGTTTGCAACAGTTGCAAACTGTAAATTACTGATTGCGTATTACATGGAAAGTTTTTCAGCGTGATTCATCATTTGAACACCAAAAACGAGCGTAGCACCACCTTTTACGGCTGCGGCAACGTGTACGGCTTCCATCATTTGCTCCTCGTCTGCTCCTTTTTCTAAACAAGAAGAGGTGTAAGCATCAATGCAATATGGACACTGAACGGTATGCGCAACCGCCAAAGCGATGAGTGATTTTTCACGTTCCGTCAAAGCGGAATCGCCTTTAAAAACCCCATTATACCATTCAAAAAATTGTTTGCCCATTTTTTCTTGAAACTTGGTAATCTTTCCAAATTTCTTTAAATCCTGCGGATTAAAATATTCTTTAGCCATTTTATTATTATTATATATGAAGTATGTAAAAATTTCACAAGATAAGTTTTCGTAACTAAATTGACTGCTCTCTAAGGAACGTAATGATAAGGCATTTTTGAAAAGACAAAAGAATTTACCTTACAATTTCTTGTATAGGTGTCGGGTTTTTGACAATGATTTTATAAAAATATGATAATTGTGAACAGTATGATTTGTGGGAAAATCACAATTGTTGTGTAGGACAATTTCAACAGAGAAATAAGTAAGTTGTTTATATAATTTTGATATTTTAATATTTAGTCGGTATATTGCTTTTTAGCAATAAGTATTAAGAAGATGAAAAATTAAAAGAAATATGAAATTATCATTGAGAATTATCATGGCGTTTTGTTTAATAATAGTGTTGAATACCCTAAGTTTTGGGGCGAGCTACTCGACTTCAATTGGTACTCCGAATGAAGAATCGGTTGCAAAAGATAACTTTAGAACAAAAGTAAAAGACTTTTTACAAAAGCGTGTTTTTAAAAAAGTAAAAAATAGTTTTAAAAATATTAAAAAATCTTGGAAAACCTATAAAGAAGCGGAAGGAAAGAAAGGAACATTAAGTTTAAGTACCATTTTTTTACTTTTAGCAACGGCGACTTTAGTCGTCCTAAAAATCCTTGAAATCATTGCATGGTCATGGTTTTGGGTCTTTGCACCGCTTTGGATTCCTGTAGCTTTAGTAATTTTATTGCTAATCGTTGCATTTGTTTTTATTGCGACAAAAAAAGGAGAATAAAAATAAATAAAACCGAAAATCTATGAAAAAATTTTCTGCACCGGACAGGCAAAAAGAAATTTATACGACTGGCGTGAGTGGTATTCAGTCCAAAATTCCTTTTGATGCGATAAAATTGGAAGCGAAAGCGAAACGAAATATATCTGCCGAAGCCTTCGCTTATATCAAAGGCGGTGCAGGAATTCAAACGACGGTCGAACATAATCGCAGCGATTTTGCGAATTGGCGAATTGTGCCGAGAATGTTGCGAGACGTTTCGGAGCGAGATACTTCGGTGGAATTATTTGGGCAAAAATTACCGATTCCGTTGTTGCTGTCGCCAATTGGCGTGTTGGAAATGGTGGATAAATCAGCCGATATTGCAGTCGCAAAAGCAGCCGCAAATTTTGGTATTCCAATGATTTTTTCTAATCAAGCAAGTCATTCAATGGAAGCCGTGGCAAGTGTTATGGGCGAAAGTCCTCGCTGGTTTCAGTTGTATTGGAGCAAGTCGAATGAACTCGTAGAAAGCTTGGTCACACGAGCCGAAAAAGCTGGTTGTTCGGCAATTGTCGTGACTTTGGACACAACGCTTTTGGGTTGGCGAACAGAAGATTTGGATTTGGCATATTTGCCGTTTTTGAGAGGGAAAGGTATCGCTCAATATATTTCTGACCCCATTTTTCAACGGTTATTAGACGAACCAGAAGCCGAAAATTCGGTACAATTAAAACCAAAAATTACCGTACAAACGATTAAATTTTTGTTTGAATTAATGTCGAATTATCCTGGCGGTTTTTTTGAAAATTTGAAATCGCAACGTCCGATGAAAGCCGTTCGCAAGTTTATCGACATTTATTCTCGCCCATCTTTGACGTGGGACGATTTAGCATTTCTACGAAAAATTACCAAATTGCCGATTTTATTAAAAGGCATTTTGCACCCCGAAGACGCTCAAAAGGCAGTAAATGCAGGGATTGACGGCATTATCGTTTCTAATCACGGCGGACGACAAGTCGATGGTTCGATTTCTACGATTATGGCGTTGCCCGAAATTGCGAAAGTGGTCAATCAACAAATTCCAATATTATTGGATAGCGGAATCCGAGGTGGTGCAGATATGTTCAAAGCGATAAATTTGGGTGCGACAGCCGTTTGTATCGGTCGTCCGTATGTTTATGGTTTGGCGATTGACGGGCAGAAAGGCGCGGAGGAAATTATCAAAAATTATTGGGCAGATTTTGAATTGACGATGGCGTTGGCAGGCTGCAAAAATATGGGGGAAGTGCGAGAGGCGACGGTTTTTCCTAATTAGGGATTTTTATTTTACCATTTTGCTTTGTTCTTGTCGTTGAATTGCTAAATTTGTCAGTCTATAAATTTAACAACAAAAAAAATAAATAAATATGTTTTTACTCAATTTATTAGATGCTTTTACGTCCATGCAAATATTATGTATGGTGTTTTTGACCGTTTTATTTTTGCAATCAGGTCTTGATAAAGCCTTTAATTATCAAGGGAATTATAAATATTTGCAAGAACACTTTTCAAAAAGTCCGTTAAAAAATACGGTTAGTATTTTGTTTCCTGCGATAACGGTTTTAGAGGTTTTGGCAGGCGTTTTCTCGTTAGCCGGTTTATTCATGTTTTTCATTGACGGCTCGTCATTTATTGGAATGTTAGGCGCTCAATTGTCTGCACTCTGTATCTTGATGCTGTTTTTAGGGCAGCGATTAGCCAAGGATTATAACGGTGCAGCGACTTTGACGAATTATTTTTTAGTGTGTTTAGCGGCAATTTTTATTTTGAGTTAGTTTGGATGCGGAAAATCGGTATTTGGTACTTGTTAATCGGTATTCGGCAGATGTACAATATCGTGTTTAATAAGGATAAAAAATTGGGTAGTAAAAATTTAATAAATATCGAAATTATGAAAAAAATATTGATAATATTAATCATCGGTATATTTTTTTTGAGTTGTAATAATGAAGCTAAACAACCCGAAAATATAGCAAACCCGCCATCGGTAGTGAATACAGACACATTGCAAATACTGCCAATTTTGCCAGTATCGAACATTCAAAATTTGATAAATAATGCGAATCGTATTGATTATATTTTTCATAATTATGGAAAGTCCATCAATCAAACGGATAACGCAAGTGTACAAAGCATGATTCGTCAAATCACGGCTATTCCGCAAGGGGATATTAATTGTGCGGTGCCATTTTGCAAAGTTATTTTTTATAAAATAGCGGATAAATTATTGGAAGGGGAGATTCATTTTGGCAATGGTTGTGCCTATTTTGTTTTTCTAGATGTGGAGGGAAAACCACAATACACCAGTAAAATGGGGGATTCAGGAATTTTATTTTTTAATGATTTAATCAATAAGTTTTCTCCTCCCGCTGGTCAGTAATTGACACATTCAAAATAATAAATTTGAATTTTTTAAATAAAGCAGCCGTTTTTAAATGGTTTTTTAATACTTTTGCGGCGAAGTACAATTAAACTGTAATTCGGTAAGAAAAGAATCAAGAAATATCCTAAAAACCAATTTGTAAATTGGTTGTAGATTGCTTGCGTAGCTCAAGGGATAGAGCGTCACACTCCGAATGTGAAGGTTGCGAGTTCGAGTCCCGCCGTGGGCACAAATAAAGTTCAGAAGCCACTGTAAATCAACGATTTATGGTGGTTTTTTTGTTTTAGGTCGGTTTTTAGGTCGAGTTAAACTATAAAAATTTGATTTTTTATTGATATCTGTCCCTATTTATAGCGATTTATAAAACTATATTTAATGTGAAACTGCCAATATCAAAAGTTATCTATAAAAAATTAGATCACCCACGTAAAGTTGGACAATACTGATAATCAACCTTTATCTTTCCGTTCCGAGGTCTCGGTAATTCTTGAATATTTTTAATAATGTAATTAAACAAAGGCTCAAAAGTCATTTTATCTCTGAACAAACGTTCGGTAAGTTTTTTTCGTCCAGTCCACGAGTGCCAAAATTATGAATTACGGGTATGACTTCTAAACGAGTATTATCGTCCCGAGTCCTCCGTCAGATAGCTGAAACTCAACCAAATTGTAAAGCGATATTTGTTGGTTTATATAGTTTCGGTGAAGCGTCCTCTGTCAGTTACCTTTCCAATAAATCCCGATGTTCAATCGCCCACATCAACAAGCCGTTTTGTTCGCCCGTTAATTCCAATTTTTTACTAATATTACCTCGGTGATTCGCAACGGTTTTGGGGCTAATAAACAGCATATTACCGATTTCTATACTCGTTTTTTGACGAGCGATAAGTTTTAAAATATTGATTTCGTGTTTGGTCAGATTATCTAATAAAGGGCTACTATTATTGGTATTAATCAGGTATTCCATCAAATTCGGATTCGTATAAGTCTGCCCTTTCGCAACGATTTTTATTGTCTCTAAAATCTCTTTTTCACTACTTTCTTTTAATAAATATCCTTTTACACCAATCGCCAATGCTTTTTGTAAAAGCGTTTTGTCTTTAAAAAGCGTTAATAAAATAAAATAGGTCGAAATATTTTCTTTTATTAAAATTCGAGCGACTTCCAAACCAGTAAAGTAGGGCATTTCAAAATCTAAAATCGCAACATCTGGTCGGATATTACGAATTTTTTCGAGAGCGTCTTTACCGTCTTTAGCACTGCCAACCCATTGAATTCCCTCACTTTCCGTCAAAAGGTCGGTTACGCCTTTTCGTAAAATCGGATGATCATCTGCGTTAAAAACTCGAATTTTCATATTGAAGTGTTGATGTATTGAAGTGTTGATATTCTAACATCAACACTTCAATACAAAATTTCATTCTAATCTACTTTAATTGCGTAAGCAACATTTGAAGATGCTGGCTTTTCGTGCGAACCATAACCCAAAAATGAACCTGAGCCAAGATACAAATTACTTGAAGTTTCTATGCTCCAAAGCGATACATCTTTATCCGCTCCTGAAGCTTTATCATTCCAAATTAAATCGCCAATATTTGCTTTTACCATCAAATCTTCATGAATACAAAGGACTGCCGTCAAAGGCGGCTGCGTATAAGAAGCCGTTACAACCGTTCCCATTGCTACATAACCAGCTGGTGCAACTGGTTCCCAAAATGCACCATCTTGATCGCCACCTGAGCCAGTATCTTTCCAAACCAAGCGATAGCCAGTTGGATAAGCAACCGCACCATCGACCAAACCTTTTACGACAATAATTGAAGTCGTTGGCGTTTCAAAGCCATTTTTTGCAAGATCGCCAAGTGCCGAAAAGCCTGAAGGTACAACTGGTGCCCATGTTGATAAATCAAAATTAGCCCCAGTTCCTTTATCAGAATAAATGTGATCAAACGAAGTTATTTCCATAAGGTCTATTGTCATAATCGAATAACTGACCTTTGAAGCAGACGGTTTCGCGTGAGAGGCATAGCCACAAAACGAACCTGAACTGATAAGCGAATTACTTGAAGATTGTAAACTCCAAAGGGATAAATCTTTATTCGCCCCTGAACCTTTATCGTTCCAAATAAAATCGCCAACAGATTCATTTATCACCAAATCCTCTCGAAGACAAACGACTGCCGTTAACTCTGGCTGTACCCAAGAAGCAGTCACAACCGTTCCCATTGCTACATAACCAGCTGGTGCAATCGGTTCCCAAAATGCGCCATCTTGATTGCCACCCGAACCTTCATCTTTCCAAACCAACTGATAGCCAGTCGGATAAGCAACCGCACCATTGACTAATCCTTTTACGACTACTATTGAAGTCGTCGGCTTATCGTAGCCATTTTTGGCAAGATAGCCGAGTGCAAAAAATCCTGACGGCACAACTGGCGCCCACGTTGATAAATCCAAATCGCTACCTGTTCCTCTATCCGAATAAACGTGTGTATAGGAAGATACTTCTTGGAGATCTATCACTCCAGTTTGTGCTTTTACGGCTTGTATAGCGAATAATTGTCCGAATATTAATAAGCAAACTCCTAAAATTTTTATTGTTGTTTTCATTGTTATTTATTTTTTATTAAAAAAAAGTACCTACTCCTAAACACGGCAATCTTGTTATCTCAATTGTTATCAATTGAAATTTATCGTGATTTATATTTATTTCTTTATAAATGGGAACTCGTTTTTGTTTTCACATGGCTCCACTATGTACTGACATTCTCCCTACTTAGGGCTTTTTGGTATTTTGATTATTACGACATGGTCAACTGTCAACTAAGAATTTATTTTAAAATCCTAAATTCCACCCTTGTTCCCGAAGGTTCATTTTTCGTAATTTTCATTTTTCCACCAATCGAAGCCAACCTTTCGTGCATCGTTTTTAATCCTAAACTTTTTGATTTTGCGATTGCCAATTCATGGTCAAAACCCTGTCCGTTATCCAAAATCGTAATCAATGTTTCTTTCGTTTTATTTTCAATAATAACCTTTGCAGCCGTTGCATTTGCATGTTTAACGATATTATTTAAGGCTTCTTGAATCGCACGAAAAACGTGAATATCGGTTTTACTCGTGAAATTTGCATCAATATTTTCAATTTCCATTGTCACAAATAAATCAGTCGATTTTTCGACCTTCGCAATCGTATCTTCAATAGCAGTCGTCAAACCGAACTTTTCCAACTGAAACGGATGCAAATCCTTTGAAATTGACCGCACTTCTTCCAACGTATCGGTGATTAATTGTTGGTTGGCGACAGTTACGGTATGCGTTGAAATCAGCTGCTTTTTCATCAATAAAAGCGACTGACCAATGCCATCATGCAAATCCCTTGCGATGCGTTTTCGCTCTTCCTCTTGTGCGAAAATCAAGGCTTTCGCAAACGCCATTTTATCGTTTCGCTCCTTTTTTACCTTATTAAACTGAAACCAACTAAATCCAAATACTACCATAATTAAGAAACTTGCGATAATTAAATTCCGCTGACGTTTTACTTTTTCATTTGTTTTTTGGAGTTCTAAAATTTCTTTCTGCTTCTTCTCATTTTGAAATTTTGCTTCTACTTCGGCCAACGCTTTATTTCGTGCTGTATTTCCAATTTTTTTATCATAAGTACGGAGTGCTTCTTGTGTAAACATGGCTTTTTTGAATTGCCCTGTTTTTTTATATAACTCGTATAACACTCGATTCGATAAAAAGACCTTTCTTTCCAAATCACTTTTCGTTGCTAATGCTAAAGCCTCTTCACCATATTTTGTAGCTTTTCCAAGCTTGCCCGTTAATCGATAAACACTACTTAGATTAACTTTTGATTGTATCAATAAATCATTATCACCAAAATTTGTGGCTAATATTTCTACTTTTTTCGCTAAAATAGCTGCCTTATCATAATCTTCCATGTTAAGCAGCAAGGCCACTAAATTATTCGATAAGACAATTTCCATTTTTCTAGAATCTGTTCGCTTGGCAATTTCAAGTGCCTTATCAAAAGTTACGGCAGATTTATTAAAATAATAATTCAGCGTATCCATTAAAATTTCAATGGATAATTCGTCTTCATTTTCATTATAAAAGTGAGTAGCTTTTGTCATCAAAAGAAGTGCACTCAATGCTAAATTCTCGATTCGTAATTCATCATTATTCAATTTTTCCGCAAGTATTTTAACCTGATTTTGATATACTTCAGATTTATTTAATTCGTTCAAGTTAAAAAATACACCACTAATATTATGGTAAGATTGTGCTTGTTTAAATTGATTTTTTGAACGTTCATAAACTTTCGCTGCCTTTAAATAATTAGCCAAAGCATTTTCATAATTACCGGATTTTTCAGCAATTTTTCCTGAAAACAAGTAAACACTTCCTTTCAGTTCTTCATCATTTACTAATTCCACAAGCTCATTCGCTTCTTTTGATAACTCTAAACTTCTCTGTGCATTTCCCTTCAATTGATTCGCATCCGCAGCATAAATTAAGGTATTAATATAAAAGTGTTTTTTGGAGTTACTTTTTGTTAATACGAGCATTCGTTTTGCTAAAAGTAAAGTTGTATCATTATTGATGCTGCTATAATTTTTCATCAATATCAAAATAGAATCTAACGCGTCATTTGAAGGTTTCTCAATTGTAATCGTTTTTTCAAAATTGATTGGAATTGCTTTTGTACCAATCGCAGCGAATTGTTGTCCATATATAAAATTCGTTATTAATAAAAAGAACGTAATTAATCGCATAGTTTTTACTTTTCAAATTATTATAAAAGTATGCCTCAAGATAATACATTTCAATTAATTATATATTATTGTTTTTCACAATACAAATATATGGCAGTTTTGAAAGAAGCGAAATAGGTGCTTGACCCTAATTCAAACCCAAATACAAAGTCAAATACTCAACTTTTTTCCTAAACTTGCAACTTTCAGTCCTGTCAGGTTGGCTGTCGATTACGATTGATTTTCAGTTCAAAAGTCCGCCTCATTTTTATCGTGGGGGGACAGTTGACGATTGCATAAGTGTATTGTTACCAAATTTATGTTTAGATATTTCGTGTGTTTTCTCGCCTTATTTTTTGTAATTGCAATCGTCGAATCAATCTCAACCTTTCCTCCAATTTTTTTAACAAATCGGCTTACCATGGTATTAGAGAATACTCGAAACCGATAAGGATTTCCTCGTATTGCGGAATATTTATCTAAAATTGCTTGTGCATTAGGAATTATAGGGACAATTTCAATTTTTCGAGTTTTAGCCATTCTTTTAGGAATTTCACCACTTTTAATATGTTCAGGTCGAAGTATTTTTATATTGGAATAGCGAATTCCTGTATAATACGCAAAGCGAAATTCATCCTTAACCGAACTGTAATTTTTGGGATTATTACTCAAATCAAAATCGGGTAGTTTATCTATTTTCTGCTCCCTCAGTTGTTTTAATTTTTCGGAGGTCAAATATAAGACGTCTTTTTCGCCATCTTTTGCTGTAGGTACAAGTGAAGTTTAAAAGCTATTGTAAATCAACTATTTAGGGTGTTTTTTGTAAAAAACTGATGGGGTTTCAAAAATGCTGTCGGTTTGACTTTTTGGGAGACGAATGATCTCAAATAACGAAGTGTCGAACATTTATAAAGATCTTCGACACTTGTGAATATATAATAATTTATTTTACTTCAATTCTACAATACGTCCAAAGCCAAAACTAAAGAAGTAAATAAGAATGGTAAACCTACCCAGAACCAACTGTTAGCAAACACTATTAAAAAAATAACAACAGCTAAAGAAAGTATTGTTGCTATCCAGTATAAACCCTTAGATTTCTTTGTTTCGCTCATTTTTGTTTGAATTTGAATTAATTTTACACAAAAATAGAAATGGATTTGAACAATACCAATATAATAACCATTTTATTTGGGTTCAATGAATAGCATTTAATTGTTAATTGCTGATAATCAGTTTTTTAGGTAGAATTTATTTTCGAGCCTCAGGTTTTTTTATCAAAAAATGAGATTTAATTGTATCGCATCAAGGTGTTTTTTGGTCAATTTGATACCTTAATACTAAAATAATTTAATACCTTATTTATAAAGAAATCCACGTTTTATTAAAAATACTGATTTTAACATCATATTTTTGCGGTGGATTTAGGATTACTAAAAACGAAATTAATCAATATTAAAATAATAAACTATGGATATTTTTGACAGATTGAAGAGGGATATGGGACCAATTGGTAAATATGCGAAACATGCTGAAGGTTACTTTGTCTTCCCTAAATTAGAAGGTGAAATTAGTAACCGTATGATGTTTCAAGGCAAAGAATGTATTTGTTGGAGTATCAATAGTTACTTAGGTTTGGCAAATCACCCAGAAGTTAGAAAAGCAGATACGGAAGCGGCTGCAAAATGGGGCTATGCTTACCCAATGGGTGCGAGAATGATGTCTGGTCATACGCATTTACATGAGCAATTAGAAGAAGAATGTGCGGAGTTTTCTCAAAAGGAATCGGCGTATTTATTGAATTTTGGTTATCAAGGAATTATTTCTATTATCGACTCATTGGTTGGTAAAAATGATGTAATTGTTTATGATCGTGACGCTCATGCTTGTATTATTGATGGTATTCGTTTACATTTTGGAAAACGGTTTACTTACAATCATAATGATGTTGAGAGTTTAGAGAAAAATCTGGTTCGTGCGACCAAAATTACGGAGCAAACTGGTGGTGGAATCTTAGTGATTTCAGAAGGTGTTTTCGGAATGCGTGGTGAGCAAGGTAAATTGCGTGAAATTGCGGCACTAAAAGATAAATATAACTTCCGTTTCATGGTAGATGACGCGCACGGTTTTGGTACTCTGGGTGCTAACGGTCGTGGTGCTGGTGAAGAGCAAGGTATTCAAGATGATATTGATGTTTATTTTGCTACGTTCGCAAAATCAATGGCAAGTATCGGTGCTTTTGTTTCGGGCGATAAGTTCATGGTCGATTATTTGAAATATAATATGCGTTCTCAAATGTTCGCAAAATCATTGGCAATGCCTGTGGTTGAAGGTGCTTTGAAACGTTTGGATATGATTCGCACCATGCCAGAATTACGTGAGAAACTTTGGGCAAATGTGAAGGCTCTACAAGATGGTTTGAAGGCGGAAGGTTTCGATATCGGAATGACAAATTCTTGCGTTACGCCAGTCTATTTGAAAAGTGGCTCGACGGAAGAAGCAATGGCTTTGGTTCAAGATATTCGTGAAACACACGGTATTTTCTGTTCAATGGTCGTTTATCCAGTTATTCCAAAAGGAATGTTATTGTTGCGCTTGATTCCGACGGCGATTCACACAATGGAAGATATTACAGAAACAATTACTGCTTTTTCTGCGGTTCGGGAGCGTTTGGTTTCGGGCGAATATATGGCGATTGGTCAAACAATGGTACAGGGTTAGAAAGTTTGCAGTTTTCAGGGGGCAGTTTGCAGTCACTTGATTATTGTTAATTAAAAAATATAGCAGCCGTCAGATGATTTATTTCGTCTGGCGGTTTTTTTTGCAAAAACCACTAAAATGATGGTTCAAAATATTATAAATATACTTAAAGCGAACCCTCGAAAACTATTTTTGATAGATGGTTTTGGGGCGGTTTCGTCTGCTTTTTTGTTGGGTGTAATTTTGATGCAATTTGAAAATCATTTTGGAATGCCTTTGGAAAAGCTATATTTTTTGGCTGCTGTGGCTGGTGTTTTTGCGATTTACTCGCTTTCTTGTTACGTCCGATTTCCTACGAATTGGCGACCTTTTTTAAAACTAATTGCAATTTTAAATTTGATTTATTCAGTAGTTACACTTGGTTTGGTCATTTATTTATACGAAGAATTGATGATTTTAGGATTGATTTATTTTTTATTGGAATTGGTAGTTTTGATTGTTTTGGTGAGCATTGAGTTGAAGGTAGCGTTTGTTCGTATAAACGATTAAATCATGTCGGTTTTTGAAACAGAGAGGGTTTGAATTTTTTCATTATAATTAATAAAAGTCATGCAATTTATAGAAGCTCAGAATTTCAAAAATCAGGATTTTACAAAAAAATCATTGGCGAAAGCCAAATACGATTATTGTACATTCACGGATTGTAATTTTGGAAATTCGGATTTGTCGAGTATTGCGTTTATCGAATGTACGTTTGTGGATTGTAACTTGAGTAACGCAAAGGTAGATTTGACGGCTTTTCGGACGGTAAAATTCAGCGGTTGTAAATTATTGGGTTTACGATTTGATGTATGTCAAAAAATGATGTTAGCGGTTTCGTTTGAGAATTGTGTGATGGATTTTGTATCGTTTTATGGATTGAAATTACCGAATACGGTTTTTAAAAATTGTCAATTACACGAAGCTGATTTTTCGTCTTCGGATTTTTCAAACGCTGTTTTCGATAACTGCGATTTTCGATTAAGTACTTTTGACCATACAATTTTGGAAAAAGCGGATTTTCAAACGGCTTATAATTTTGAAATTCACCCAACTTTAAATCGGATTAAAAAAGCGAAATTTTCTAAGGAAAATGTGGTGGGTTTGTTGTTAGGATTTGGAATTGAAATTAAATAATAAGTATAGCGTATCAATTTTAATTTTGAATTATACCCAGTTTTTTCGATTCGATTTTATACGTCTTAAATGATAAAATAGTTCAGTTATTTTCACGGATTAATCCAAAATTTAGGACTAAAAAACAGTGAATTTTGGATTAATCTGTATTATTTTATGAATATCTTGAATCTAAAAATAATCGTGATTAAATTTCTTAAAAAAGCCGTCATTATTATGAATATTTTATTCTTTTGAGATTTGAGATAAACGCATTAGACCTACTTATATAATTAAGGTTTTTTGATTTAATATTTTGACGAAAGTACAACAGCAGAATTAAAATTGGTTATATTGATTATTAAAATCATTTTTTAAAACTTTATTTTGATTTATATTGCAAAAATAATCAACGTTTTCACGTACTTTTGTGTTACAGTCAGCACAAGTACTTTATAAAGATAGTAACATGGAATTGAGTAAAATACCAAAAATAAAACACGTAAATTCAGGTAATTTTTTCTTAATTGCCGGACCTTGTGCGATAGAGGGCGAGGAGATGGCGATGGAAACAGCGAAAACGGTTTCAGAAATTTGTAATCGTTTAGAAATTCCATATATATTTAAGGGATCTTACAAGAAAGCGAATCGTTCTCGTTTGGATTCTTTTACGGGAATTGGCGATGAAAAAGCATTAGAGATTTTACAAAAAGTGGGTGAAAAATTCGATATACCGACAACTACGGATATTCACGAAGCATCAGAAGCGGCAATGGCTGCAAAATATGTTGATGTATTACAAATTCCAGCGTTTCTGTGTCGTCAAACCGATTTATTGGTTGCTGCGGCAAAAACTGGGAAAGTAGTGAATATTAAAAAGGGACAGTTTCTGAATGCAGAATCTATGAAATTTGCGATGGATAAAGTCGTAGAATCGGGCAATGAAAATGTATGGTTAACGGAACGTGGAAATACTTTTGGTTACCAAGACTTAGTAGTTGATTTTCGAGGTATTTCAGTGATGCAAGCTTTGGGAGCAAATGTAGTTTTGGATTGTACCCACTCTTTACAGCAACCGAATCAAGCAAGCGGTGTGACTGGTGGAAAACCAAAGTTGATTGAAACGATTGCAAAAGCAGGAATTGCGGTCGGTGTTGATGGTCTATTTATAGAAACGCATCCGAATCCAAGTGAAGCAAAGTCAGATGGTAAAAATATGTTACCGTTAAGTCAGTTAGAAGATTTATTAACTAAATTGATTAAAATCAGACAATCGATTAGTTAATGTATAAAAAACTAAAATTTTATTTGGTATATATTAATAATATACCTATATTGTTAAGAAATTAGTAAAAAAGGTTACCATGAAAAAAATAATAATGTTTATAGCCTTGGTTTTGACGACAAGTTCTGTTTTTGGTCAAACTGAAAAGACACTTGTGAAGACATTTAACTTACAGGGAAATACTTCCGTAGCGTTAAACTTGAATGGAAAAGTAACGGTAGAGGAGTGGGGAGAAAGTACGCTTAGAGTTCACATGAATATTTCTTTAGAAAACACAAATGTGAATATGTTAAAGTACTTAATCACTCAGGGACGCTATAATTTGGTGTTAGCGACAACCGATACGGGAGCGGAACTTACTTCGCCTGGTCGTAATAAAGATGTTGTTATCAATAAAGCGGGAGATGTTTTGAGCGAAATCGTAACTTATACGGTTTTTGTGCCAAGAAACTCTGAGGTAGAAATATTAAATAAAGCTGCCGTTGAAGGGGAAACAGCACAGACGGGAGATAAATAATCGAACTTATTATATAATATATATTATCAAAATTTAATTAAGTAGATGAGCAAGGTGTCATTCAGTTGGCATCTTGCTTTTTTTTGTTGCAAGTAATAATTACTAACGTATTCTATATTTGAAAATAATTCTATATTGAAAATTAATTCTCAATTTAATTTAAAATATTTGGTACAGAATTTAATCCTTAAAAATATTGGCTCTTTGACAATTTCTGCACGTAGCGGCTACTTTAGCTTCCGAAAAGTCTCAAAATCCTTGCGGCAGCTAAAGACAGCCGTTACGAAAATCTCAATTTATTCGAATTTTGCAGAAATTGTCAAAGAGCCAAAATATTTTCTTGAAAAATAAATTTAATTTTCGTTGAATACATTACGAATTATTTTAAACCGATAATTGCTGATAAAATGTATAAATTTAGGTTTTATTGAATGCTAAATAAAACTAAATTATGCAAAATCAAAAACATCATTTTCAATTAGATGAAAATGTAACTTACCTCAACGGTGCATATATGTCGCCAATGCTCAAAAGCGTGGAAGCTTTCGGAATAGCAGGTTTAGCCCGAAAGCGGAATCCTTTTAATGTCACGCCAAATGATTTTTTTACGGAAATAGATATTTTACAACGAGAATTTGCCAAGTTAATTCAAGTCAAAGAGTCGAAGCGAATCGTCGTGATGCCTTCTGTTTCTTATGGTTTGGCAACGGCGGCGAATAATATAAAATTAGCAAAAGGGCAAAAAATATTGATTGTAGATGAGCAATTTCCCAGCAATTACTATTCTTGGGAAAAACTGGCCCGAAAAAACGCTGGTGAAATCGTTACGATAAAACCACCCGATACTTTAATGAACCGTGGAAAGGTTTGGAATCAGCGGATTTTGGAAGCAATTGATACCCAAACAAAAGTTGTTACTTTGGGAAATGTACATTGGGCAGACGGAACAAAATTTAATTTGGCGGCTATTCGCAAACGGACGCTTGAAGTCGGAGCGTTGCTGGTGATTGATGGGACGCAGTCGGTGGGTGCGATGCCGTTTAACATGGCAGAAATTCAACCAGATGCGTTGATTTGTGGCGGTTATAAATGGCTTTTAGGGCCTTATTCTATGGCGTTGGGATATTTTGGGGAAGCATTTGATGGCGGTGAACCGATTGAAGAAAGTTGGATGAACCGTTTTGAAAGTGAAAATTTTGCTAATTTGGTCAATTATCAAGCGAATTATCAGCCATTAGCACAACGCTATCAAGTCGGTCAAGCGAGTAATTTCATAGCTGTGCCGATGATGATTGAAGCCGTCAGAATGTTGAATCATTGGGGCGTTGAAAATATCCAAAAATATTGTTACGAAATCACAAAAAATGCAATAGAAACTTTAAAAAATAAAGGATTTTGGTTAGAAGATTTAACCTTTCGAGGCAGTCATTTATTGGGTATTCGCTTGCCGAAAACGATAGAAATGGAAGCTGTAAAAGTGAAATTGGCGGAAGCCAAAATTATCGTTTCGATACGGGGCAACGCTATTCGGGTTTCTCCGAATGTATATAATGACGAGGCGGATTTGGAGAAATTAGTACTGGTTTTGACACAATCTTAGGTAAGTGATGAGGTAAATAAATTGGTAACGCAGCAATAAAGGCAACTTTTATTCGCTTCTTTAACAATTTCTGCAAAAGTGAGCAGGTGACTTGAAGTCACCTGCTCACTAACTCCCTATTTTCAATACTTCCAAAGCGATATTTATACATAAATTTATAAGATTTGCAGAAATTGTCAAAGAGCCTTTTATTCAACTAAACGGGAATTTTATCCTTGAAAAAGAATGGATTTTAATTGTTAATTACAAACGGTCAACTGTAAATTATTTATCGTTATAACGATTACGTTTCAACGATAAATAATTCACAATTAACAGTTCACAATTAGTAATTAATAATTAAATTAGAAGTATTTAAAATTATGATTTTTTTCGATTTTCAATAAACTACTCAAAATCAACCAAGTTACATTCTCGATGTCTTCCTTGTGAGCCATTTCAACGGTTGTGTGCATATATTTCAGCGGTATGGAAATCAACGCAGAAGGCACACCAGCATTAGAATAGGCAAACGCATCGGTATCCGTACCCGTGCTTCTTGAAGAAGCCGCTCTTTGGAACGGAATTTCATTTTCATCTGCCGCTTCAATAATCATACTCAATAATTTATTGTGTACCGCAGGAGCAACCGTCAATTCCGGCCCTTTGCCAGCTTTTACATCACCGAATCGTTTCAAATCCATTAGAGGCGTTGAGGTATCGTGACAAACATCGGTGACAATCGCAGCGTGAGGCTTAATTGCATCGGTAATCATACCCGCACCTTTCAGCCCGACTTCCTCTTGCACCGCATTCACGATGTACAAAGAATACGGCAATTTGATGTCATTTTCTTTAATCAATCTCGCAACTTGTGCGATACAAAAACCACCGATTCTGTTATCCAACGCACGACCGCAATAAAAGCGATTATTCATCAATTCCAATTCGTCAGGATAGGTAATGACGCAACCAACGTGAACGCCCATTTCTTGAGCTTCTTCTTTCGTATTTGCCCCGATATCGATAAAAATATTTTCTAATTCAGGGACTAATTTCGCCCTGTCACCTTTACGAGTATGAATCGCAGGCCATCCAAAAACACCTCTAACAATACCTTTTTTTGTATGAATATTAACTCTTTTCGATGCTGCAATTGAATGGTCAGAGCCACCATTTCGAATAACGTAAACGTAGCCAGTCGGGTCAATATAATGAACGTACCAACCGATTTCGTCAGCGTGAGCTTCGATGACAACTCGATAATCCGTGCCGGGATTGATGACACCGTAAGTCGTCCCGTAATTATCCACATGATATTCATCAATGTATGGTTTGAGATAATCTAACCACAATTTTTGGCCTGGCGCTTCGAAGCCAGTCGGAGAAGCATTTTTCAGATATTTGAATAAAAATGCTTCTGATTCTGTAGTAATGACAGGTTGTTTTGATATTATCATGTTGTTTGTTTTGTTAATGATTAAAAAAATTAATCTTATTTTAAATCCCTTTCCAAGTCGAGGGCGAAGCCTTCCAAGCTTGTAAAGTTGTCAATATTTCGGCAGAAATATAATTCATCTCAACGGCTTCATTTAACAAATCATCGTAATTACTTAATGTTACAAAAGGACAATCGGCTGCCGAAAAAGTTTGAATTGCCTTGTCGAAACCATAAGTAAAAATAGCAATCGTTCCAATTACAATCGCACCAGTTTCCTTTAATGCGTTAATTGCTTGAACGCTACTTCCGCCCGTTGAAATTAAATCTTCTACGACCAAAACCCTTTTTCCATTTGGAATTTCGCCTTCAATCAGATTTTGCATACCGTGATCTTTTGGTTTGCTGCGGACATAAATGAACGGTTTTTCCAAAACGTCGGCAACCAAAGCACCGTGGGGAATTCCTGCCGTAGCAACACCTGCAACGACGTCAAAATCGCCAAATGACATAGCGGCTTTCGCCAATTCGTCCCTGATGAAGTTCCGAACTTCTGGGTAGGATAACGATTTGCGATTATCACAATAAATCGGAGAAAGAATACCTGAAGCCCAAGTAAAAGGCTTTTCAGGACTTAATTGTATCGCTTTGATGGTCAATAATTTACGTGCTACCGCTGCTGAAATATTACTCATAATTTAAAATGAAGTTTTTCTGTGTAACCCCAAGCTCCAGCTTGTGAGTCAAGAGTATATTGTTTCCAAGCTGGAGCTTGGAATTATTTTTTAGTAAATCGTTTTTTTAAATACATTTTAATTCAGATTAAAGTATGATTTTTCTTCTAACTTTGCTCGATTTAATTTTATAAAAATACTTAAAAAAACACTGGGCAAATGTACAAAATCTATATTAACGATAAGCCTATTCTCTTGACAAATGCAGAATTTGGAAAAAAACAACAAGGAGACGAAAGAAATTTAGTCGTGTTGTTTCGACATAGAAAATCACTTTTTCAATATGTGGATTCGTTAGAAAAAAATAACTCTTTTGATTCGATTATTATTTTTACGAAAGATATAGAAGTATTAAAAAATGATTTCTTTTCAATGTATAAAATTGTTCCTGCCGCTGGAGGTGTAATTTATAATGATAAAGAAGAAGTTTTGATGATTTATCGCCGTGGTTTTTGGGATTTACCGAAAGGTAAATTTGAAGAGGGCGAAACAATCCCCGAAACGGCTGTGAGAGAAGTGCAAGAGGAAGTCGGTTTAAATGATGTTGAAATCATCAAAGAATTACCAACAACTTATCACACGTACCGAAACCGAAAGGACAAACGCTGCCTGAAACCGACGTACTGGTTCACCATGAAAACCGCCGAAACGGAAGTGAAACTGCAAACTGAAGAGGATATTGAAGCCAGTATGTGGATTAAACCTGCGGATTTTATAAACTCTGATAAAGTTGCTTATGGTAGTATTAATGATGTTTTGAAAGCGTTAGTTTAATTGATTATTCGTTAAACGCAGTAGTTTTAAATCTCTTGAAAACCGTCATTTCGACTTGCGTTGGCATGACGGTTTTTTGATTTCGGTTTAGTATAGATGGTTAGTAAAGATAAAGTTAGAAACTACCAAAAAATCATCTTTTGGGCAGTTCACACATTTATTCTTTATGATTCGATGAATTCTATATTAATATTTTTTATTTAGAATAATTATTAATAGTAGTGGGTAATATTGACAGAGTTATTAATAAAATTAGGCTATTTTTAAAAAGTTAAAAAATTAGGTCATTTTTTTAAAGTTAGAATCGTTGGAATAAATAGAGTTATAAAATAGGTGTAAATCAAGTATTTATGAAATGTAAGTTAACGTTTACCTTGAGACTCGAGGATACGTTTTTTCAATGTTAGAACGGTCACCCTTGATCTTAGTAAGGCGTTCTAAGTTAGCGATTTAGTTGGGAAATGGTGTTAAAATATCTTCCAGCTTATTCAATTTTAGAAGTATAGCTAAAAATTATTCATTCAAAATAAACTTTCTTATCTTGATTCTGCTTACTTAGCATCGTCATTCAATTAAGCGGTATTGTTTGTCTGTATAAATTATTTATTCAGGGCATAATTCTATAAATTGATGATACTTTCAGAACCGAAAATAAAAACCATAAAAGCATGATTCTTGGTATTTTAAATGAAAATGACCAAAGAGTTGCCATAGTTCCTCAACTAATTAAAAAATTTCAGAGTTTAAATTTTGAAATTTGGGTAGAAACAAAAGCTGGGGAAACTGCTAATTATTCCGATGAAGAATATGAAGCCGCTAATGGCAAGGTCACCAACAAATCCGAAATTCTCGCCAATGCTGACGTTTTGGTGTCTTATCATCCTCCTTCCGACGATGATTTAAAATTATTGAAACCTAAAACGTTGGTTGTCAGTATGTTCGCTCCTTACGCTGATGATGCTATTATCGAACATCTGGCGCAATTCGACATTATTCCTTTTAGTTTGGATATGATTCCTCGTACGACAATCGCTCAATCTATGGACGTTTTATCCTCCATGGCTTCGGTCGCTGGTTATCGTGCCGTTTTGGAAGCTGCCAACTATTTACCACGCTATTTTCCGATGTTAATCACCGCAGCAGGAAGTATCAAACCCTGTTCTGTGGTTGTTTTAGGTGCTGGAGTTGCGGGTTTGCAAGCGATTGCGACGGCGAAGCGGTTGGGTGCAGTTGTTGAAGCTTCTGATCCTCGCGCAGCAGCAAAGGAAGAAATATTGAGTCTGGGCGGAAAATTCATCGAAGTTGAAGGTGCTCAAGATGACACAGGCGCTGGCGGTTATGCTGTTCAGCAATCCGAAGAGTATCTGGAACGCCAAAAAGTACACGTTCAAGAACGAGCAATGAAAGCCGATATTATCATCACAACGGCACAAGTTCGTGGTCGAAAATCACCAATTTTGATTCCAGCTTCAACGGTCGAAAAAATGAGAGCGGGTTCGGTTATCATTGATTTAGCCGCTTCTACTGGTGGGAATTGTGAACTTACAGAAGACGGAAAAATTGTCAAAAAACATGGTGTGACGATAGTCGGCGATTCTAATTTAGCGGCCAAAATGCCAACGGATTCCAGTTTTTTATTTTCTAATAATATTTATAACTATCTCAAAATCATGGTCAAAGAAGGACAAATTGATTTGGATTGGAATAATGAAATTATCGCAAAATCTTGTATTAAACCGAATAAATAATTAGCAGTCAACCGTATTCAGTCGGCAGTATGTTACTGCGAACTGGCAACGGAATACCGTTAATTATTTATTAGCTTCAATTTTAATAAAATGGAAACTTTATTCAATTTCATTGGTGGAAATATCTTTCAAATATACATTTTATGTTTGGCGATTTTTTTAGGTTTTGAAATCATATCGAAAGTACCAACCGTTCTGCACACGCCTTTGATGTCTGGTGCAAATGCCATAAGTGGCATCGTGATTATTGGTGCAATAATATTAATTCGTCAGTCTGAACCCGATAATTATCTGAACTTAGGTTTAGGTTTCGTAGGCGTTGCCTTAGGAATGGTCAATGTGGTCGGAGGATTTATGGTGACGGATAGAATGTTAGAAATGTTTAAAAAGAAGAAATAGTTATTGGTAACTGGTGATTGGTTGTCCATCGTTGAATATTTATGTTTTAATTTTAGTTTTGTTATTTATAAAAAAAATAAAACTCACATCATTTGCATAATATCTAACGACCAGAAAGTACCAACCATTGACCAGAGTTCAGCAACCGGAAAACCATAAAAAAATGTTAGGAACAATCATAGAAATTATATATTTCATCGGCGTTATTCTCTTTATTATGGGATTGCGCCAATTGAATTCACCAGACACAGCGAGGTCAGGAAATTTATACGCAGCTGTGGGAATGGCTTTAGGAATTGTCGCTTCGATGATTGCCCCGATGGGCGATGTGCCGAATAATTACGCTTGGATTTTCGGTGGAATGGTAGTCGGTGGCGGATTTGGAGCAGTTGCCTCTAAGCGCGTGCAACTGACGGATATGCCACAATTAGTGTCTTTATTCAACGGATTCGGCGGCGCTTGCGCAGTTTTAATCGGAGGAGTAGAAATCAATAATTATTATTTCGGCACAGCCTCAACGTCCATGGACGCAACCCAATTAGGAACGGTACTTTTTGCCCTGTTTGTCGGTGGCGTAGCCTTTACGGGTAGCGTTTTGGCATGGGCAAAATTAGACGGAAGAGTAAATGATAATTCGTTGAAATTACCAGTGCCGATGTTGATTAATAACGGTCTGTTAGTCATTATCGTAGGTTTAATTGCTTACTTAGTTGCCTTTAATCCTGCAAACGGATTTATGTTGAGCATGGTCATTATGGGATTATCGTTGACTTACGGCGTTACTTTCGTCATTCCAATTGGTGGAGCGGATATGCCAGTTGTGATTTCTTTATTGAATTCATTTACAGGTTTGACGGCTGCCGCAGCAGGTTTGATTTATGGCAATCAAATTATGTTGGTCGGTGGAATTTTGGTCGGTGCTTCGGGTACTATTTTGACGATTCTGATGTGTAATGCAATGAACCGTTCCTTGTGGAATGTCATTTTTGGTTCGTTTGGTGGTGGCGGTGCTGCGGCTGCCAAAGGCGTTGACGGTGAACAAGTTGTGAAAGAAATTGGCTTACAAGATTTAGCCATTCAATTGTATTATTCCAAGTCGGTAATGATGGTACCAGGTTATGGTTTGGCAGTAGCACAGGCACAAAAAATGTGTAAGGAATTAGATGATTTATTGGAGGCGAATGGGGTAGAAGTGCGTTATGCGATTCATCCCGTTGCAGGTCGAATGCCTGGTCATATGAATGTTTTATTGGCGGAAGCCGATGTACCTTACCCGAAATTATTGGATTTAGAAGAAGCGAATGATGCGTTACCGAATGTTGATGTCGTCATTATTGTCGGTGCAAATGACGTGGTTAATCCAGCAGCAAACGACGATCCTTCCAGTCCGATTTACGGTATGCCAATTATCAATGTTACCGATGCGAAACATACAATTGTGATGAAGCGAAGTATGAGTTTTGGTTATGCAGGGATTCAAAATCCGCTATTTTTTCATAACAAAAATAAAATGCTTTTCGGTGATGCGAAGAAGAGTTTGCAGGCTTTGGTTAGTGAGGTGAAGGATTTGGGCGACTAAATACTGCGATAATTTATTCAGAAATATTCCTTTTGCAATTTGCGACCTCAAAAAGCCTGTTCTGGCTCTTTCTCGGAGTCGCTTATTGACTTTTTTCAAAAAATCATCAAAAAATCTATTAATAAATAAAAAAGGTATCGAAGTTTTACGAAGCTCGATACCTTTTGTAATATTTACGATTCAGTTTTGAAAATTAAACGATTGATAATTTCTATCAATTATTTTCAAAGCATTTTTTTAATTTATAAATAAAAATAAAAATTATGAATTATAGTTTTTATCAATAATCAACATTGTTTCCTCTAAATTCTTAAACACATCGAAGGTTTTTCCCTGCGTTCGTAACGCACCTAAAGCATTGGCAAATTTTGCAGCTTTCACATAATCACTTGCACCATCCAAAAATCCGAACGCCAAACCACCTGCAAATGAATCGCCACAGCCAGTCGTATCAATCACTTCTTCGACTTTTACCGACTTGACAAATTCCGCATTAAATTCACCATTTTTCATTGTATAAATCATACAACCTCGTGCATCTAAAGTGATGTAAACCGCACCAGTACCGTGTTCCAAACAATATTTTGCAAACTCCGCCAAACCGTCGTCGTCCATTTCATCGGGTATTGGTTTCAGTTCTTCCAGCTCATATTCCGACTTGAACCAGCAGCAACTCGCTTCTTCGATATTCATTTTTAAAACATCAATAAAAGGCAGCCAAACATCTCTATCCAACCAAAATTGACGCAACCTGTCGCCAGAAGTCGTCACGGTTGTTGTTGGCCCGTGAGCATCAAAAATGATTGTTCCTTTTGAGTTTTCTCTTAAATATTGTAACGTATCTAAAGGTACTTCAAAATCAGTAATTGGAACAATTACAAACGCATCACAATCCAAAATATCTGTTAAATCTTCGGGTACAATCGGGTGCATAAAAGCCGTTTGTTTCTCGACTCTATCGTTTTGATTTAAAAATCGTAACTTGATCTCATCACCTTGATTGTGTTTCGTCAGAATCTTGGACAAATCAATATTAGGATAAGCCGAAAGCAGCTCTAAAATGCCTGCTTCGTCTTTTTTACGAATGTGCGTTACGGGAATTACCGTTCCGCTTTCGCCTAATAACTTTGATAAGGCAATGGTCGGATGTGTTACGCAGCCATATTTTTCAATAACTTCGCCTTTTGCGGTCGTAATGTGGTCTTTTGGAATTGGTCCTAAAACGGCTATTTTTTTCAATTTATATCGTGTTGAAGTGTTGAAGTGTTGACGTATTGAAGTTGTTTTCGTTTTTTAAAACGTTCCTATTTCAATACGTCAACACCTCAAAACGATTTAGATAACAAATCTATCATTTTTTTTTGTTAGTGTCATAATTACACTATCTTTGGTTCACAATTGTTCAAATTTATTCAAAAATTACCAAAAAAGACCAAAAACCAAATTTATATATGATAAAGGCTTGTATTTTCGATTTAGATGGTGTAATTACTGATACAGCAGAATTTCATTTTATCGCTTGG
>Ga0222647_1000305_pt1 | contig 24678 bp, 23 predicted proteins | sample AntAcemetagen333_FD_179864 | JGI IMG/M metagenome (GOLD analysis project Ga0222647, IMG submission 179864) | Saline water microbial communities from Ace Lake, Antarctica - #333 | ecosystem: Environmental > Aquatic > Non-marine Saline and Alkaline > Saline | place: Antarctica: Ace Lake...
CCGACTATAGCGTTTCTTTTGATACCGAAATGGACATGGTCACATTTCGCAATCGAGGCACGATGTTGATCACAACCTCTGTCGTTGCATGGGAAGGCCGCCTTGATCCTGAGGTTTTCCATGATGCCAAGACGGTTGCGCCAGGATGGGATATATATGTTTTAGAGCGGGAATGGCGCTCATGGCTTGGCGAAAATGAAATTGAACCCAAGCACCCTGCCCGTCATTTTATCAAGTTTTGTAAGAGCTGGTACGAGAAGCGCGGCAATCCATAATGTCATGAAATAAAGTTACCATGATATCATGGTAACAAGGTGCCGAGCCTTCATGGAAGCATGATACCAAGGTATTGATTAAACATGATTCCATGGTACCATGAAAAAAACAAATCGAGCAGGTACATCATGAGCTACATTATAGGAATGGTCTCGCAAAAAGGTGGGGCTGGTAAGTCGACTCTAGCACGGCTCTTCGCGCGCGAGCTGGCAAAGGACGGGTTTTCGGTCAAGATCGCAGACCTCGACACACAACAAACAACATGCACGGAATGGGCTGCGGATCGCGCTGAAGCGCGAATTGAGCCTGAAATTCAGGTCCAACCTTTCGGCAATCTCAAAACAGCTTTGGCAGAAGCGGGACGGTTTGACGCTTACATCCTTGATGGACGTCCGCATTCCTCACAGCAAACGTTGGAGATTGCTAAGGCGGCGCATTTGACTGTGATCCCAACGGGACAGACCAAGGATGATCTGCGTCCCGCAGTGAAGTTGGCGCATAGCTTAGCTGATGCTGGTATCAGCGCAAGCCAGATTGCCTTTGCCTTGGTTAAGACGACCAATAGCGAAGCAGAGCTTAATGCAGCGCGCGCTTATCTGGAGCAAACGGATTATGTGACGCTCGATGGGTTTGTGCCGGTCTCAACTGCCTATGGCATTGCCCATGATGCCGGGAAGGTAATCACGGAGACGCCGCACCGCACATTGAACGAGAAAGCGGAACGCTTGGCACAATCAATCATCAACCGTCTTGGGGCGATCGCTTCTGAGAAGGAGGCGGTGTAATGGCAAACACATCAATTTTGAAAAAGGGCACGCCGCCGCCGCGTGAAAAAACCACAAATGTTATCCAGGCTGATCCGCGCAAGTCTGAGGTCAAGAATAAACCGCTTCAAGTGATGATACCACCAGAAGTTTTTGATGCTTTCAGCGCAAAGGCAGGGGAAACATTTGGATACTCAAAGGGCTCAAAGTCTCAACTTTTTATGGCTATGTGGGAATCCTACAACTCCATGAAACGGTGATACCATGACTTCATGGAACCATGACTTCATGCTATTCGATCCTATCTCATGGATGTGTATTTCAAATAGAGAAGAAAAGGCTTGCCGCTGTGTACCTTTTTTGGTACATTGAGTGGTGACAATACAAAAACGACTACCAGCAAGATTTTTTGAGTCTGAAGCGGGCAGGGTGCCTGTACGAGACTGGCTCTTAGGCCTGACGCCTGAAGATCGAAAAGTGATTGGCGACGATATACAGACTGCCGAGTTTGGATGGCCAATCGGCATGCCGCTTTGCCGGTCGCTTAAAGGCCACAAAGGACTTTGGGAAATACGGTCAAACCTGAGCGATGGCCGGATTGCGCGGGTCTTTTTCTGCGCACATGAGGGCAACATGGTGCTACTTCACGGGTTTATAAAAAAGAGCCAGAAGACGCCGGTCAAGGAGCTGGAGACGGCTGATAAACGAATGCGAGGACTGAAATGACCAACGAAGTAGAAGCAGGCAAAGCTGGAGCGCTTTTCGAGGATTTCCTAAAAGAGCAGGGGACCTATGACGAGACCACCGAACAAGCTGTGAAGCGCGTCCTAGCCTTTCAATTGGCGGCGGCAATGAGAGATCAGCATATCTCAAAAGTCGAGATGGCTAAGCGCCTTGATACCAGCCGCTCGCAGCTCGACCGCCTGCTTGATCCGTCCAATGATGGCGTGACGCTGGCGGTGCTATCGCGCGCCGCACAAGTTGTTGGCCGCAGTATCAGACTTGAGCTGGTTTGAACTATAGAAATTGATTTATCCACCCTCAGCCGACATCTCGCTATTCCATGCGAGCTTTTGGTTAATATCTTGCACGCTGCCTTAGGGCGTGAAGCCGTCATTCACCGTGAACTTAGCGAGTGCAGGTTTTGGCCTGTGAACATTATCTTGCCCCGCCGCCCGGTATCAGACCAGTTTCACACTGGTCAGGATGCAACGTGCAGTGTCATGTCAGCTCGACCACTGCATCAACCTCGACCAGCGCATTTGCTGGCAAAGAGGCAACATTTACGGCGGTGCGCGCATGGCGTCCTGCATCACCCCAGAGATCGCTGAATAGCTGGGATGCTCCGTCCACAATTTGCGGGCCGTCCGGATAGCCGGGGTCTGCTGCGACGAAACCACCGACGCGCACAATCTGGCTGACTTTCTCCAGCGATCCGGTTATTGCCCGGATCGAAAACAACAGGTTCAGTGCGCACATCTGCGCCGCCTTTTGCCCGACCAAAACGTCGAAGTCGGTGCCTATGGGACCGAAGTATTTTGGCACGCCTTCCCATTCGCAAATCTGCCCTGACAGAAACAGCAGATTGCCAGTTACTTTGCCCGGCAGGAACAGGGCGCGCGACGGTGCGGAGGGGGGCATGGACAGCCCAAGATCGGCCAGTTTCGCCTCGATGGAGCCCGTCATGCTGCGACTCGTGTTGAAAGTTTCGTGGCAAGGGTGATCAGTGACACGTCCGATCCACGCGGCCCTATCAGGGACAGTCCGAATGGTGCATCGTCGATCTGTCCGGCTGGGAAAGTCACCTGCGGTAGCCCAGCCAAACCAGCCACACACAAAAGACGCATCGCATCGTGACGATAGCGGTCGAACACCTCGACGGGCGCATCAAGACGGAAAGGCGCCTCTGGCACTGTCGGGGCAAGCAGCACCCCGGTTGTGCCCAGAAGCGTGGTGATGTGCGCAGTGAAGTCGTCCCGCGCGAGAGTGGCTTCGATGATCTGATTTTCGGTGAGGTCTTCTGCAGCCGCGACGCGTCCGTCGATACCGCGCACCAACGGCATGCGAGAGGCACGTATCCACGGCACGATTGCAGATTTTGCATCGCCACTTATTGTCGTCAGGAAAGTCCCATAAGCCACTGCTGCGCCCTTGGGATATACGTTGACGTCCTTGGCGGACAGCCCGCCAAACACCTTGTCATAAATAGCGCGTTGATTCCGGCCCAGATCGGGCATCATGTCGATAGGGCGCATCAGGTCAGGGTCTTGCGACAAGACGACTCGATCCTCGCCCATCAACGCTTTGGCTGCACGGCCAAGCGTCACCCCGTCGCGGGCGAAGAACCCTGCAGTGTCATAGCTTGGAGCCAATGGCTGAACGAGGTCGAGAGAGATGTGTCCATGCGTCGGACGTAGCCCCCAGATGCCGCAAAAGCTGGCGGGGGCACGGACCGATCCGCCGGTGTCCGTACCAAGGGCGATATCGGCAAGGCCACCTGCCACCGCTACTGCTGATCCCGACGACGATCCGCCTGGAATGCGGTCAGGTGCAGCTGGATTCACGGGCGTGCCGAAATGTGCATTCATGCCATACATCGACCACGCAAGTTCGTCGGTATGGGTCTTTCCGACAAAGCGGGCTCCTGCGTCGAGCAGTCGCCGAACAGCTGGGGCGGTGATTTCTGCGACCCGGCTTTGCGCCAGCCGCGTGGGGCAACCAGACCCGGTTCGATAGCCCGCGACATCATAGATATCCTTCACGGCCAGCGTCAGCCCGGCAAGAGGGCCGTCAGCAGAGTTAGGCACGGCGACCGGCTCGTAAGGCATGAAGCAGTAGAATGGATCTTGTGCAATGAGCATGCTTTATCCTGAGAAAGCGGGGGCGTCGGCGTGGATGCAGGCAACCCTGCGTCGCTCGGAAAGCCTGTGGGTTGGTGGGAGGCTGGCAAGGCATTGGGGTTCCGCAAGCTGGCAGCGCGGTGCAAATGAACAGGCGTCGGGACGTGATTCCAGTGACGGTGGCGTGCCGGGTATAGCATTCAGGCGTGTGCCGCGTTCGGTGTCGTGCAGGTTGGCCGCAAGAAGACCGCGCGTATAGGGATGGCGGGGGTTTTTTATGACCTCACGGGTCGTGCCTTCCTCGACGATTTGCCCCGCGTACATGACCGCAATCCGTTCTGAAATCTCGACAGCCACGCCAATGTCATGGGTCACGAAAATCACACCCATGCCGAACTCTTTCTGCAGATCACGCAGGAGTAGCAGGATCTGGATTTGCACTGTTGCGTCCAGTGCCGTCGTCGGCTCGTCTGCCAGCAAAAGTTTGGGACGGCAGGCCAACGCGAGTGCGATCATGACCCTTTGCAGCATGCCACCGGAAAGTTCGTGGGGATAATTGCGCAACCGGCGTTCGGGTGACGGGATCCGCACGCGGCGCAGCATGTCGAGCGCGGTCGACAGCGCCTCTTCCTTACGCACACCTTTATGGCGCATCACTGACTCGGCGATCTGATCTCCGACCGTGTAGACAGGGTCCAGCGCAAGGCCCGGTTCTTGAAACACCATCGACACTTCTTCGCCCCGGTAGGCCTGAAGCTTCTTGCCAGACAAGGTAAGGACGTCGACCCCGTTCACCACGATGTCGCCCTCGATGGCGCTGCGCTTTGGTGGCAGTAGCCGCAGCAGCGTTTTCAAGGTCACGGACTTGCCTGAACCACTTTCGCCCAGCAAGGCCATCGTCTCGCCCTGTTTGAGGGTCAGCGTCAGATCATTGATCGCATGCACCTTCCGTGCCCCGTCAAACCGAACGCAGAGCTTTTGGATATCCACCAGATTTTCGGTCATGGGGCCAATTCCTTTCCAGCCTTGCTGTGGCCAGAGCCAAGGTCATGCAGATGACAGGCCGCGAGATGTTCAGACCCACCCGACAAAGAGCGCAGGGTAGGGGCCTTTGCGCTGCAGACGGTTTCCGCAAAACGACAGCGTGTATGAAAACGGCAACCCGAGGGTGGGTTGATCGGGTTAGGAGGGTCCCCGGCCAAAGGCGGCTCTTTCGTGCGGTTGTCGGGATCCATTGATGGCATCGCTGAGAACAGCGACCGTGTGTAAGGGTGCGCCTGAAAATTCCAGATGTCATCGACGGGTGCGATTTCGACGACTTCGCCCAGATACATGACCAGGATCCGGTCAGAGATATAGCGCACCACGTTTAGATCGTGGCTGATGAAGATGTAGGTCAGACCGAACTCCCGGCGCAGGTCGGCCAACAGGTTGAGCACCTGTGCCTCTACCGATTTGTCCAGCGCTGAAACAGCCTCATCCAGCACGACCAGCCGCGGTGACATGGCAAGGGCGCGCGCGATGTTGATGCGCTGACGCTGCCCGCCTGATACTTCGTGTGGATAGCGTTGGGCAAAGCGGTCAGGTGCGAGTCCCACCCGCTCCATCAATTTGCGAGCGCGACCCACTGGATCGGACAAGCCCTGCACACGTGCGCCAAAGGCTATAGATGCCTCGATCGTCAGGCGCGGGTTGAGCGACGCGTAACTGTCTTGAAACACCATCTGCACGCCACGTCGCAATTCGCGCAGTGGCAGAGCACCGCCAAGGTCCTGACCATCAAAGATGATTTCACCTTTATCCTTTTCGATCAGGCCAATCAAAAGCCGCGCTGTCGTCGACTTGCCGCAGCCAGACTCACCTACGATGCCGAGGGTTTCGCCCTTTTTGACCTTGAAGGATATGCCGTCGACGGCCTGAACCATGGCCTTCTTACCGCCAAGAATACCGCCCCGGACGGGAAAGAATTTTTTGAGATTGCGTACAATCAACAAGGGTTGCGCGGGTCCGCCTTTGTCATCCAGCGGCTCGTTCAAGAATTTAGTCTCGGACATTCATTGCACTCCTTACGCCGTCGCTCAGCATGTTCAGGCACAGTGAGGTGATGAAGATCATCAATCCGGGGAGCGCGGCCAACCATGGGTTCACATAGATGGCCGACCGCAAAGTGTTCAGCATAAGACCCCACTCAGGCTCGGGCGGTCGCACGCCAATGCCGAGAAAGCTGAGGCCCGCAGCAAGAATCATGCAGACCGATGTCAGCGACGTTGCATAGACAAATATCGGAGACAGTACATTGCCGATCACATGGACGCGGATAACGGTTAATGTACTTGCCCCCGAGGCCCGCGCCGCATCGATATAGTCCAGCCCGCGTACGCCTGAGGTGACGGCCTCTGCCACCCGGGTAATAGGCGGGATAAACACGATGGTCAGCGACACGAGGCTGTTAAAAACACCGGCCCCAAGGGCTCCTGAGATTGCAATCGCCAGCAGCACGGACGGAAACGCGAAGAAGACATCGACGGTGCGCATGATCACGGTATTGAGCCAGCCACCCGCATAGCCAGCGATGATCCCAAGCGTTCCGCCGATGAAGAATGCAAACACCACAGGGGTCAGCCCGATGAACAGCGTCAGTCGTCCGCCGTAGATCAGCCGGGCAAGCATGTCGCGGCCCTGTTCATCAGTGCCAAGTATGTGCCCTTCTGTTCCGATGGGGGCCAAACGCTTGATCATCGACCCTGTGTAGGGATCGGATAAACCTAGATAAGGTGCAAGGATCGCCGCCAGTATCAGTAACAGCAGGATAGCGAAGCAGACCATGGTGACCGGATCGCGCATCAGGCGTGATCCGACGCCTGCCCAATAGCCTTTGCCAGCCTCAGATATGGGATCTTCAAGAAATTCCGTATCAACCACAGCCATCGTTTTAGCCCCTCGTTATACGTGGGTCGATGGCGGCTTGCACCACATCGACGACCAGGTTCATGGCGACGAAAAACATCGCCAGTACAAGGATTGTGCCTTGCAAAAGCGGCAAGTCGCGCTGGAAAATCGCGTTGGACAGCAGAAAACCTGACCCGGGCCAATTGAATACAGTTTCGATCAGGATCGATCCGCCCAACAAATATCCAAGTTGTAGCCCCATCACGGAAAGTGCTGTAGCGGCCGCATTGCGGGCTACATGGCGCAACACGTCGCCACGGCTCATGCCTTTGGCGTACAGGGCTATGACGAAGTCCTGCGTCAACAAATCCCCCGCAAGCGCGCGGACGGTTCTTGCGACGATGCCAATGGGTACGACGGCGAGCGTCACTGCAGGCAGAACAAGGTGCCGCATATGCAGCCAGTTCCACGACCAGTCTTGTGATCCCCCTGGACCCGCGCCCATCGACGGAAGCCAGCCGAGGTTAACGGAAAAGATGATAACAAGAACGATGCCAAGCCAGTAGTTGGGCACCGACACGCCTGCGATGGAAATCGCGGTTACGATCCGATCCAAAAGTGTGTCGCGGAAGTAGCCTGCCAGAAAGCCCAGAAATATCCCGACTGGAAAAGCTATAACAGCGGCACTAAACGCAAGGAGCAAGGAGTTCTGTACAGCGCCGAACACCTCATTTGCTACAGGGCGACCTGTCGCGATGCTTTTGCCCATATCGCCTTGAAAAAGGTTCCCGATCCAGATGGCGTATTGTACAGGCAAAGGTTTGTCGAGGCCATAGGCCGCACGCATCGCTGCTTGTTCTTCTGCAGTGGCATCGACCGGCATGATCGCGGTCAACGGATCGCCCGGTGCGATCTGCACCAGCAGGAAACAGATGACCGAAACGCCAAAAGCTACTGGTATCATCAGGATAACGCGGCGGAGAAAATATTGGAACAATTTGCTATCCTTGGATCAAGAAAGCCCTGCGCCGTGAAAAGCACGGCGCAGGAAACCTTCGATCATTCCATCGTGATCGAGGAGAAGTTTTGGTACCAGTTCTGTGCCTGCACGAAGCCCTTGACGTTCGGCGCGATTGCGCGCGGAGCGACGTCATGCGTGACCATCAGGAACAGCGCTTCGTCAACGTACTTCTCATGCGTGCGACGCATTATCTCGTCCTGTTCGGCGGGATCAAAGGTGTTGCGAATGGCGGTGTGCAACTCTTCCATTTCCGGATCGCAGTAATGGCCCCAGTTCGTGCCGTTTGGCGCAATCAGATCGCATGACAAGTGACGGATAAGGCCAGTGAACGGATCCTGGATGAAGTAGGTAAAGTTGATCGACATTGCCCCTTCGACCGACGTGTCAGCGGCACCTGCGCGCCACAAGTTGATCATCTGGTTCCATTCGACGACAACAAACTCAACATTTATGCCTACTTCGGCAAGACTTTGCTGGAGATATTCGTTCATAGGCAATGGTAACATCTGGCCTGAGCCGGACGGGGAAATGAGCGCCTTCACCTCTAGTGGATTTTCAAGGCTATAACCAGCCTCGGCGAGAAGCGCCCGGGCTTCTTCGGGGTCATAACGGACATCGAAAGTCGGATTGCCGAACCACTGCGAGGACGGCGGCAGGAAACCTTTTGCTGGGACCATAAGTCCCCCGAGAAGCGCACCCATGTCATCGCGGTTGATAGCCAGGTTGGCAGCTTTGCGGATGCGGATGTCATTCCATGGCGACCCTTCCAGACGCGACAGGTGCCATGTCCAGTTGTGCGGAAAGGCGTTCGACGAAATCACGAACCCATTGCCTTCCATCGCGGGGATGGTGTCAGGGGCAGGGGCCTCGATCCAGTCGACCTGACCGGACAGAAGGGCGGCGGAGCGGGCGTTCGGTTCTGGCAGCGGGATCAGCACCATTCTATCGAGCTGTGGGATGCGGCTCTCGTCCCAGTACTCCGCGTGCGGCACCAACTCGGCGCGTTCGCGCGGAACGAAAGACTCAAGCTTCCATGGACCAGTGCCAGAAGGGTTGGCGGCAAAAGCTTCCCAATCATTGCCCAATGCTTCGAACTGCGCAGGTGACGACATCATGATCCAAGCAAGCTGATAGAGAAGTGTAGCGTCCGGTGTGTTGGTAATGATCTCAAGCGTGTAATCGTCAATTGCGCTGTAGCTTGCGACGGCTGGAATACGTGACCTGCCCTGTGCTGACTGCCGAGAGTCGTATTGCGCGGATGTTTCGTCGAGCAGCTTGTCGAGGTTCCAAACGACATCAGCCGCAGTGAAGGTGCTGCCATCATGATAGGTGACGCCTTCACGCAGGGTGAAAGTCCACTTGGTCCTGTCTTCCTCGTCTACGGACCAGTCTGTTGCTAGTGCTGGAATGAGGGTCGACGTCTGATCTGCGCTCGTTAAATCCCATTCGACCAGCGCGTTGTAGACTGTGTAGCCCATGAACCGCATGCCTTCAGAACCGTTATCAGTCTGGCCAGTCGTCAGCGGAATATCTGAAGCGGTCATGCCGATACGCAAAGTTCCTTGTGCCATGGCTCCTTGTGAGCATAGCGACGCGGCTACGACCAGTGTCGCGAACCCTTTCTTGAAATTTAGCATTGTCCAACTCCATGTCTGTTTTGGGTGCCTTTTAACTGGTCCCTTGTCTGACACGTTGACCAAAACGGAATGCGACACCATCTCTTGCGTCGTGGCTTTTAGCCAGAAAGCTAAGATGCACAAAAACTGAACAATATTCCTGTGCTAAACGTCGGCTTGGTCGCTTTTTAGGCATCCTGCGCAACTGGGGGTAATGGGGGTCTGGTCTTGCCAGCTTGACTGCACACCACTGACGCCACCTACGTAGTTGCTACTTGCATAGGGACTTACAGCAACCACTGTGACGAGTCAGTGAAACATTAGCAATGTCCTGCACTGCTGACATTTGCTTGTGATATTTGGAATATCAGTTTTGGGCTCCATGCAAGCTTTATTCTAAAAGCTCGCATGAAGGGGCAGGCAAAAATCCACCAAAACCTAAGAAAAGCGCCACATCGCACAACTCGCTACTTTCATCATGCACGGTTTATAGGTATATTTATCTAATAAGCTTGCAAGGATTTGTCGATGCCGACTGCACCTGAGACCACCTGGAACAAAGGCCGTGTCGTGGGCAAAAAGCCACCGCTGACGCCTGACCAAGTTGCGCTGATCCGGATGATCCTGGGCCAGGATCGCGCGCTGCGTGATCTGGCGCTGTTCAACACGGCACTTGATACGAGCTTCAGGGGCTCGGATCTTGTGCGACTGCGGGTCTCGGACGTGGCAACCCCGGCAGGGATCCGCGAGATCGTCGAGATCCGCCAGAAGAAAACTGAAAGCCGCAATGCGCGCCCGGTCCAAGCGCGGCTGTCATCGGGGACGCGCGACAGCCTACGTGCCTATCTCACCGCCTCTGAAAAGCAGATGCACGCATGGTTGTTCACGGGGCAGGGGGCAAGGTGGTCGCACACCCACCTCAGCGAAAGCCAGCTCTGGCGGTTATTCAAATCCTGGCTGGAAAAGGCCCGCCTCGACCCCAGTCTCTACGGGCTGCATTCGCTGCGCCGGACCTTCCCAACGCACATCTATCAGCAGACCGGTAACCTGCGCGCGGCCCAGCTCTTGCTCGGCCATGCCAGCATTGAAAGCACCAAAGAATACATTGGCACCGAACAGGCCGAAGCGCTCGAAATCGCGCGCAAGTATCATCTCTGAGCCATGCAGACTTATCTCGAAAAGCGCCAGCCTACTAACAATGTCGCCCGGTTTTACCGGATGTCCGTCATGCCAAACCTGTTTGGCGAATGGACGCTTCTTCGGGAATGGGGTCGCATCGGGCAGGGAGGTCAGGTCCGGATGGATTGGTTTGACAGCGAGGATCAGGCGATCGGGGCATTAATCGCGCTGGAAACAGTTAAGAGGAGGCGGGGATATTGGGTTGAGCCCCAGCAACTCTTTATGTTTCATCGATAAATTCGAGCGCTGGAAAGTGAGCCATCCAATACCCTATGTCCTAAGGACATAGGGTATTGGATGGCAGAGGTCAATTGGAGTCTAGATTTTCTCACACTCCCCTTGACACCTCTCAGTGCGATATCCATATGTCCTAAGGACATATGGATATCGCACTGGCATGAACTTCACCGAAGGCTTAGAAAAAGCACTGCTGCATCGTGATCACCCAATCATCACGTATTATGATTTTTTCATATTGGGGCATGGGCTTTTTACCGCAAAGGTCTGGGGCGAAGAACCCCTCAAACGAATGCCGCAAGGGTGGGACCAAACACGCGCAAAGAACGCTATCAAACGCCTCGAAACCAAACGTGTTCTCACAGCTGATTCCGATTTTCGCTCCAATGTATGGCGCGTAACCCAGGCTACACGGGCCGGTACTGCTGAAGAAGTGGCATGCATTGCTGATCCATTCTCTTACGTATCTCATCTGTCGGCCATGCAAAAATATGGCCTGACAGATCGCAACCCTCAAGCGCTCCATATGACCACCCCAAAACGCAGCATTTGGAACACTCTTCGGAATGCGAGAGTGCGTGAAGACCTACCAGATGTCGAAGATATCGAAAGACCAGTTCTGAATCGACCAGGATTCAATGAGGCAATCCGCCGCCGTTCGGTAATTGTTCATGTCTCAAGCCAACCCTGGACGCCCTCCCCAGTGAGCGATGAACAAACCCGTATTACCTCCATCGGCCAAACCTTTGCGGATATGTTGACCGAACCGGGCTTATGCGGCGGCATACGTCATGTCTTAGATGTCTGGGAGAACGAGGCAGAGCCGTGGGTGGAAGAAATTATCAAGGCAGTAGATCAGCTTGATAGCAAAATCGCCAAGGTTCGTGCTGGCTACATTCTTACGGAAGTCATGGACATAGATCACCCCACCATCCACAACTGGGAGCAGTATGCCCAAAGGGGTGGATCGCGCAAACTCGACCCGGATGCAGAGTATGCTCCTGTATTTTCTGAGAAGTGGATGATTTCCATAAATGTCTGACCCTGACGAAGCCATCGATTACGGTATTGTTGATGTCGATGTCAGAGCATGGGTTGATGCAGTACGCGCAGACCCAACGCAACATCGGGACAGACAGGTCGCTGAGATCGTACTCGCAGCAATAGGCTTAGCTCCCAACTTGAAGGACACGTTGATCCTCAAGGGTGGTGCCGCAATGGCTCTCGCATTTAACAGTATCCGACAGACAGGTGACATTGATTTTTCATCAACAATGGAACCGCACGGGTTGGCTGAAAACATTGCAGCGGAGCTGGATCCATTATTTGCCCGTGTGGCCATCCAACTTGGGTATTTGGATTTAATCTGCCGCGTACAAACTATTAAAAAGCTCCCCAAGCCACTCAACTTTGAAGATCATAATTTTCCAGCTTTGCTGGTTCGGATTGGCTCTGCAAAACGCGGTACCAAAGAAGAGCAAAAATTGGTGAGCGGTATCGCACCAAGAGTCCTCGATTTGGAAATCAGCTTCAGAGATCAAGTCTATTCCTACCAAGAACTAAATCTCATCGGTGCGGGCGTCGCCGTTCGCGCGTTCACTATGCACGAGCTCATCGCTGAAAAGATGCGCGCTCTACTGCAACAGCCAATCAGAAAGCGCAATCGCCGCCAGGATGTTTATGATATCGCCTATTTGATAGATGACCATGATTTTAGCAGTGCCGACAAAGCGGGAATTCTGGCAACGCTGATTGAGAAATGCCGCAGCCGAGACATCGAGGCAAAGCCAGAATCCATGGATAACCCCGAAATCAAACAGCGTGCCCAGGCCGATTGGGAAACGCTCGCCCTCGAAATTGGTGATCTGCCGCCCTTTGAAGAGCGCTTTTCGCTCATGCGCGATCTCTATGTTTCGCTGCCATGGGACGGCAGCAAGAAAGACCATTAATTCATGAATTTGTTCAACCGTAAGACCCTGAAGCGCCACATCAAAGCCGATCCGATCCCGTCAGACCATTTGGCTGCGCTGGAAGCCTGGGCAGAGTTGATCAGCTCGGGCCGGATTGAACGCCTGAAGGAAACCGCCCTGCATGGGCAGTTCGCCTCCAAGATCGTTGAAGGTGTTCTCGGCTACTACGGCCCAGCCGGTGGCGCGGATTACAACGTCTCAACCGAACAAAATATTCTGCGCGGCAGCGTCGATCTCGCACTTGGCCGCTTTGGCGGCAAGACGCCTGACATCGTGGCACCATTCGAGCTGAAGGGCGCGGATACCCGCGACCTCGATGCAATCATGCCGAGCCGGAACAAGAGCCCCGTTCAGCAGGCGTGGGAATACGCCATGAACGCGCGCGGCGTGAAATGGGTTCTGGTCTCGAATATGATCGAGCTGCGGTTCTATGGCTTCGGGGAAGGCACCTCGGCCTATGAGGAATTCCGCCTCGACCAGCTGACAGACCCAGAAGAATACGCGCGCTTCATTCTCCTCCTGTCGGCGGAGAACCTGCTGTCTGGCCGCACGGCTGATCTGCTGAAAGAAAGCCGCCGCGAAGACAAGGACATCACCGACAGCCTGTATCAGGACTACAAGGACCTGCGCCTCAAGCTCCTGAGCGCCGTCCAGAAGGCCGATGCCGCGATCGCGCCCCTAGATGCGATTGCCCTCGCGCAGAAGATCCTCGATCGGGTGCTGTTCATCGCCTTTGCCGAAGACACCGGCCTGCTACCGGACAACACGCTGGAAAATGCGTTTGTCGCCCGTGACGCTTACAATCCCCGCCCTGTCTGGGACAATTTCAAGGGTCTGTTCCGCGCCATCGATGAAGGCGACAACGAGCTGAAAATCCCGCGTTACAACGGGGGTCTGTTCCGCGAAGATACGGTGATCAACGGACTGACCATACCCGATGACATCTGCGAGGGGTTCAAAACTCTGGGCGGGTATGATTTCGCCTCCGAAGTATCGGTCACGGTCCTTGGCCACATCTTTGAACAATCCATAGCGGACGTGGAGCGCCTGCAAGATATCGCGCGCGGTGTCGAGGTGGAGCCCGAGAAAGCCACCGGCACAAGCGGACGGCGCAAGCGTGACGGGGTAGTCTATACCCCTGATTATATCGCGCGCTTCATCGTGGCCGAAACCTTGGGCACACATCTGCGTGAAATTTTTGACGGCACCTTGCGTGACCACGCCAAAAAGGGCGCGGATGTCGCCGACTACGAAAACATCCCCTGGCGGAAAAAGTCGGCCGAGCTGGAAGCCTGGCAAGCCTATCGCGATCGCCTCAAATCCTTGCGCATTGTCGATCCAGCCTGCGGTTCCGGCGTGTTCCTGATCATGGCCTTCGACTTCATGAAGGCCGAGCTGACCCGCGTGAACGACAAGATCAAAGATCTTCTGCCAAAGGCTGAACACTTTGGCGACTTGCTAGACTATGTCCCAGACAGTGAAATTTTGACTGACAACCTCTTCGGTGTGGACGTGAACGAGGAGAGTATCGAGATCACCAAGCTGTCGCTCTGGATCAAAACCGCGCGGCGCGGCAAAGTTCTGGACAGCCTCTCGGGCAGCATCCGCGTCGGTGATAGCCTGATCGAGGACAGCAACTTTGCCTATCTCGATCACGCTTTCACCTGGGAAACAGCCTTCCCTGGCGTCTTTGCCGAAGGCGGCTTCGACGTGGTCTTAGGCAACCCGCCCTATGTGCGAATGGAATTCTTGAAGCTGCTGAAACCCTATCTGGAAAAGCGCTATGAAGTCGTTTCTGACCGGGCTGATCTTTACTGCTATTTCTACGAACGCGGCCTGCGCCTGCTGAAACAGGGCGGGCGCTTGGGCTACATTTCCTCGAACACCTTCTTCAAGACCGGTTCGGGCAAACCCCTGCGCGAATACCTTCTAAAAGAGGCCACTATCGAAAGTGTGGTCGATTTTGGCGACCTGCAAGTCTTCGAGGGCGTAACCACTTATCCGGCGATTCTGACCATGAAACGCGGGGCCGCGTCCAAAGGGCATGAGTTGCGCTTCTGGAAGGTGGATGCCTTACCGGACAATAACTTTCTCGCCAGCTGGGAAGCCGCTGCCGGCCCGTATCCACAAACGGCCTTGGGGGCTGGATCGTGGGAGTTAGAAAACCCCACGCTGCGCGCCCTGCGGGACAAGATCAAAAAAGGCAAAAAGACCCTGAAAGACATCTATGGATCACCGCTCTACGGGATCAAGACAGGGCTAAACGCTGCATTTGTGATAGACAACGCCACCAAAGAACGCATTTGCGCCCAGGACCCAAAGTCTGCCGGTCTGTTGAAGCCCTTCCTCGAAGGCAAAGACCTGAAACGCTGGCGCGCTGAACCGCGCGGCCTGTGGCTGATCTACATTCCCAAGAACCGGATCGATATTGACGATTATCCAGCCATCCGGGATTGGCTACTGCCATTCAAGGACAAGCTGGAAAAGCGCGCCACCAAACAAGAATGGTTCGAGTTGCAACAGGCACAGGAAGCCTACTTGCCTTACTTTGAAGGTGCAAAGGTGCTCTACCCCGAGTTCTGTAATGTGCCACAATTCCAGTTGGAAGACGGTCATTTTACAAATAACAAATGCTACTTTATCGGTTCAGACGACGCATGGCTCGCAGCTTTCCTGAACTCTAAAGTGGCGTGGTTCACGATCACTGGAAACAGCGTTCCTGTTCGTGGCGGTTTCCATCAAATGCACTCCCAGTTTGTCGAGCAGGCCGTGATGCCTGAAATCTTGGACGAACAGAAAACCGAGCTTGAGGGCCTAACCAGCGGTTGCCAGACGGCGGCCCAGAAACGCCTAGCACTCCAAACCGCCCTCACGCGCCGCTTACCAGACCTCTGCCCACCTGGGCGCGAACCCAAGCTGACCAACAAGCTAAAAGAATGGTGGACCCTGCCCGAATTCGCCGCATTCCGCGCAGAGGTGAAGAAGGTCTTCAAGGCTGACATCCCTCTGGCCGACCGCTCCGACTGGGAAGACTGGATCAATCGCGACCGCGCCGAGATCGCCCGCCTGACCGCCGAAATCGCCCAGGCCGAAGCCCAGATCGACAGCATCGTCTATGATCTGTTCGACCTGACTGAAGACGAAATCGCGCTGCTGGAAAGCGTGGTATCATGATTAAAAGGGATACGCAGCAAACCTCAGCTAGCTGTCAGGGTGCCTAATTCGAACAATATCTGCACGTCTTTTGTCAGAAATTGTTGTGTCATAGCGCTCAATAAAATCAACAATTTTTCCAGGAGTCTCATTGTAAGATTCTCCCCACCTCTGAATGCCATTGGCCACTGCGTGGATTAATTCAAGAAAATTGAATTGCTTATCATTTCCCTCGTTTCGCGGCGGTAATGCCCCACGAGTAGCAACATAGGGTGCAATCCGAGCAGACCTCCCAGCGAGCACAGCCCTCGATTCCAAATTTGTCATGTGAAGAACAGAGTTTCGGTACTCCCACAACTCCTCTGACGTGACACCTACACCAGACAGATCGCAGTAATTCTTTAGCCAATGGGTAAAATTTCCTGGAACATCCCCCGCATCCACAAATGCCATTGTGTCAATACAACACATCAGAAGCTTAGACGACGAAACGTAATGCTTTTGCTGAAAGAGTAACCTAATTGCGCTGAAAAAGTCGTCATCGATCAGTTTATCAAAATGGAAATGAGACCCGTCAGTGTATTCTATCAAGTAATCCGGCATCGATCCCTCTCTTCCAAAATCTGTGACATCTGCACCACGAAAGACGCCGGGGCCAGAGACCTGATCCCATTGAGGGACCCCATCAATAATCGGGGTCAAACAGTAGACAAAGCTGAATTTTGGAGCATTAAGTTCAGTTAGGATTGGATCAAATATCGACATTCCGCCATCCAAGCGGAGCTGGGCGCGCCATTGTTCTGGTGTAAAATGGCGCGGGAGTTTGAAACGACGCGCCCTAAGGAAATCTTGAGTGACCTTGGACCTCAAGAAGTCTGTTTTTTCGGCATCCGAGCCATGCTTCTTATGGAACCACGCGCCCAACTCATGTGCGGTTCCGTCATCAAAAAAGATAAACAGATTGAATATTTTCTCGTTCATACCCCGAGCCCCTTACTGAACGACTACCGGCTTGCGCCGGTAGGATCAGTGATGTGATTTTCCAGGTACTGAAGTACGATGTCTTCTGTGATAGCGCCGTTGGTGGTTGAAAAATACCCCCTGCCCCAAAACCGGCAGCCCCAGTAGCGCTTTCGGATGGATGGAAATTCCCGTTGCACCTTGTGGGACGAACGGCCCTTCATCTTGCGCACCAGATCCGAGATGGCGAGCTTGGGCGGCACCGAGACGAACATGTGGACGTGATCGCTCGACAGTACCCCGCGCAAGATGTCGACCTCGTTCTCGCTGCATACCTGACGGCAAATGTCGCGCACCCGCAAGCGCAGCGGTCCGGTCAGCACTTTGTAGCGGTATTTCGTCGACCAGACGATGTGATAACGATGATAGAAGACGCAATGCTTGCCAGTCGAATATTGCATGATCTTATCCTCCCAAAATGAGCCTTTGCCCCGGCTGCGGCTCATTTTGGGAGGATAAGATCATAGGACGATTCTTCGCGCTAAAGCGATCCCGTCTGGAAGACGGGGGGTTTAGACCAAGGCGTGGATACTAAAAAAACAAAAATACTCCAAGGGCTTATACGATATATTTCCACTTCGTCGAAGCTATATCGCCCCCTGGGGGCGTCCGCGCGAAGCGCCGGGCCTGTCGGCAGGTGACCTTCAGGTTGCCCGCCGTTAGGTCACCTTAAAACCGCCCACGGCCGGGATAATACCTCAACGCAAAAAACCCCCGCCTGCTGACGGAGGCCTCGATCATTTCGGCGGGGTTGGCTATTATTCGGCGGCCATCCTGTCGGCCTGCGCAGTGCGGTCCATGATGTAATCCACAGCCTTCTGCGCCTCGGACGCCCCGCGGAAAATAGCGCGGCTGTCTTCCTTCATCGCCTCAAGCCATCCTTCGACATAGGCCGCGCTCTGGTCGAATTCAGGCTCCACCCCGATCTGTGCGCAAAGCATGCAGTTTCCGATTTCTGCCACCAGCTCCTCGAACGCATAGGCCTTGCGGTCATTGAAGCGGCCCAAACGGTCCAGCCGCTTTGTCGCCCCTGTCCAGTGGGTCAGCTCATGCGCCAAAGTGCCGTAATATCCTGCGGCCCGATGAAAGGTGCCGATCAGCGGCATGTGGATGCGATCTGTCTTGATGTTGTAATAGGCGCGTGGCTCTTCGGTGCTGTCGATCTGCGCGCCACTCGCTGCAAAAAATGCCTCCAACTCGGGGTCTGCAACCGTGCCAAGATCACGGGGCGGGTCGGGCAGGATGTAGAATTCGGCGGGCAAGCCCTCGATCTGATCGGCATTGAACACGCGGTAGGCCTTGGCATAGGGGATCGGGCGCTCCTCGCCGTTCTCGTCCTCGCGCTCGACAGTGCCGTATTTCACAACGGTGGCGGATTTCTCGCCCTTGCAGACATGGCCCCCCAACTGCTTGGCTTGGTTGAATGTCATCCAACGGGCTGAGCTGTAATCCTTTGCCATGGCAGCCGCCCAAAGCATCAGGATATTGATGCCCCGATAGGCTTCGCCATTGAACCGTTCCGGCAAGCTGACCGACACCCCTCCTCCGGTCCACGGCTTGCGCCACGGCGGCGTTCCCGCCTCGATCTGCGCGACAATCTGATCGGTGACATGGGAATAAACGTCAAATTTCTCTTTGGTCATTTGTGACCCTCCTTGAATGACGCGGTCGGGGTTTGTTTCCCTTTCCGCCAATGGGCGGGCCTTCCTGTTCTGGTTTTTGGAATGCCCATACATTCCGAAAGGCAGAGCAGGTAAGGGCAAAGCCCTGCCTGCGGCCTGGCAGGGCCGTGACATCCGGGTGGAGGGCGTGAATTTGGGAGGGAACCGCGTGCTTGCGCGTGGGAGGAACCGGAATTCTCGACCAGAACCGACGCCAAGGGCGGCGCTTGCCGGTTTTCTCGGACCTGACAGGATGGCAGGCGGATCAATAGGATTTGAGAACTGTCAGAGTTGGGGTGAACGGGCATCAGCCCGTCGAACCCCTGCCCTTTCTATCGCTTAGAGCGAGACCGGCACACTGTCGGGATCACATTGGTTCGTAAGGTTTCTGGATGAGGTGCCGCGTTGCGTGCTACAGCAAGCCCACAAACTTGTTCTGTTCAAAATAATACCGGTCCCGCGCTGGCTTGGTGTCCAGGGCCTTGTCGAACGGGTGCGCCTGAACGGCCAAAACCGGCCAAATGTCGGCATTACGCACCGGCGAATACATAGCAATGATCTCGTCATCCCCTGTTAGCAGGCTCGGAATATTGTTCCAGACAAGCAGCGGGGCATCTGTGATCTGCCCCTCGTCATTCAGAACAACGGGACCTGCTATGGCCTTTTGCCATGCTTGGATTTCATCTTCGGTTTCGAGCAACACAAAGTCCGGCCTGGGATCAGGTGACAACGATGGGTCTTTCACCCGAAATGCGTAGATCGTCGGCAACGCCCCTTTCGGGGTCCCATCCGGCGCTTGGTACAGCATGGTGTCGTAAACGTCCGTGTAATTGGGAAGCGGCTGCGATTGCCTCTCTCGCTTTTTGAAGAAGCCAAACATCAGGAAACCGGGCCAACCGGGCGGGTCTTCAAGCCCTTTGGCTGGTCGCGCCCTTCCCCTTCGAAAATTGCGGGAACAGCATCAATTCCAATATCCCAAAGAGCTGAAAGCAAGCCACCTTTGGCAACCATGTCAGAAGCCTCTTGGCCGTAGGCGGCAACGAAACCGCCAGCCGTCTCAAACACTTGCGGGCTATTGTCTGCTATGCGCTGCGCCATTTCTTTTACGGCGGGCTGGTCTTTGCTGTGGCGATCTTCGAACACTGTGTGGTTCCTTTCAGTTTTAACGTTCTCTGTCTCTGTCGCGATCGCGACCTTGCCCACGCTCGGGCGCACTATCACGCCCGCGCCCGAGAATGTCATCTCGCAGCTGTTGGTCACGACCCTCACCGTCACGGTCGGCGATGTCTCGCTCTACCGCAGCGGCATCCCGCACCTGCCCAGGATCTCGCTGACGCCCAAGGATCGCGTTCAGACGTTCCCGAATAGGATCGTCGGGCGCGACCCTCTCCCGCCCAAAATCTGGCGCTCGCGCTTCTGAACGATCAACACCACGTCCCAATATCGCCGCCCGACGGGCCTCCATGTCATCGAGGGCCTCCCGCTGCGGTCCATCACGCTCACCTACGCCGTTGCGACCATCTCCCCGCTCTATGCCTGCCTGCGGCCTCTCAACTTCACCCATAACCCTCTCCTTGATCCGTAACATCGCCGCTTCAGCGCGCTCCCAAAGCTGATCTAACCGTTCCCGCGCAGTGGCAATAAACGCGCGCCCGCGCTCCGCCAGTTCCAGCCGCAATTCCAGCTGCCGCCAGCCCAGCTCTTGGCGCGCAGTATTGCGATCCTGCACCGCACGGAAAGCGTCACCGCGCTCCGTGATAATCCCGCGCTTCTCCTGGGCATTGGCCGATGGCCCAATTTTCGGCTCAGGCTCCCGACTGAGCTCGACCACCTTTTTCTCGCGCTCAAGCGCGAGCTCTTCCTGCCCGCTCCCGCGCGCGCGCTCGACCTCTTGCTCGGCCTCGGACCGTTGAACATCAAGGGACCGGTGGTCGATCCGCTCCGACCGCCCTGCCCGCTCAAGGGCCGCGTTCGCGTCCCGCGCCCAGGCTTCCCGCCAACCCACAAGCAGGTCCGGCGCATTCCAGCTGCGATCCTTTTTGCCAAACCCGTCTCCTGTCAGCTCCCGCATGGTCAGCATGACATGCGCATGGGGCTGTGACTGGCCATCACGGGCGCGCGCCTCGTGAATAGCCACGTCCGCGATCATGCCGCGATCAACAAATTCGCGCTGCACAAAACCGCGCAGCAGCTCCAGGCGCGCGCCCCGGTCAAGCTCACGGGGCAACGCTACCTCGATCTCGCGGGCAAGCTGCGCATCACGCCGCTTCTCGACGGCCTCAACCGCGTTCCAGAGCTGGTCGCGATCGCGCATCCAGTCGGGCGCATTTTCGGGGGCCATGATCTCAGAATGCACGACGCCGCCCTTGCGCGAGTAGTCATGCTCCAATCCCTGCCGGTCATCCCGCAGCCGCCCAGCCGTCCGGTAGGCGGCGGCTGCGACCGATGACCGGCCACCTGCCCGGCTGATCACTTTCGCACTGAGATGATAGATTGCCACGTCCGAGACGCCTCTCTTCGAAACAGGGTCCAGCGTCTGATTGCGCTGGCGGGGAGTTTGAGGGCCGCGCCCTCTGCATGCGGCATCGCCGCATTTTCTAAGCTAATCGTCACACCACACACCGCAGTTTCAGGCTATTCCTAAGGCCAGCCACAGCGCACGTTGTCGAAGACAATGTATAAGCGCGCATTTGTTTCTTTTCAACCTATCATTCTCTCGCTACCTTTGCCCCGTTACTCACTGAGGTTGCCCCATGTCCCAAAGCCGCCCGCCCGACGCTCGCATCGCAGAGCTCACGCAGAAGAAAAGCCAGCTCGACGCCCAGATCGCGGCGCTCGATGCCCGGCGGCGTCTCTCTCAGAAAAAAGACGAAGACCGCATCAAATGGCTCTTGGGCAGTTTGGTCTTCGACCGTTTGAGCGCCGAACCTGCTCTTCAGAGCATCGTAAGGCGCGACCTGCCAGACCGCCTCACGCAGAGAGATCAGGCGCGCGGATTATGGCAAAAACTATTTCCAGAAGATTGAAAGGAACCGACATGAATCTCGTTCTCGAACCCCGCCATTGGGCAATCATGATCGGCACTGTGATTATCGCCATCGCCGCCGTCGTGCTGCTCCCGCAAGTGGTCTCGATCTACCCGATGACGACCTACGCGTTTCTCGCTGTTAGCATGGCAGTCATCTTGAACATCCTTGGGACAGCCGCACAGCGCGGCAGGTGGCCCTTAAAGGGTCTCGCATGGCTTTGCCTTGTCGCAGCCGCACTGACCGCCCTCTGGCCCCTCAGGGGGCCTCTGAGTGACATTCAAGCCACCTTCCAATCATGGTCCGGTGCAGGGTGGCCGTTACACCGCGCAATCTGGGAAGGGCTCAGTCGGATGGAAGCCTATCCGTCGGCAACCCAACAGGCGATCTCGATTTCATTTGTGCTTGGCGCAGTCGGCGCAGCACTTGCCATTGGCTTACCCTTGAGGGCGATCTTCAATCCGCGCATAGGCCGAAACCGCAAATCCCGCACCGGCCCATGGCAAGCGGGATGGATGGACCCGCGTGACATCGCCCGGTTAGCGCATAACAAGATCGGCCTGCCCTTGGCCCTGCACAAGGGCAAACTCCTGCGTTACATGAAAGACGACACGAAGGGCTGGCGCGGCGGTCACCATCTCGTCGTATCGGGGACACGAGGCGGCAAGGGTGTCAGCGCCGTGATCCCTGCGATCTTGGATCACCAGGGTCCAGTGGTCGTCTTGGACATCAAAGGTGAAAACTTCGCTGTCACACGTCGTCATCGACAATCACTCGGACGCAAGGTCGCGGTTCTGAACCCTTTCGGAATTATCGAAGACACCAGCGATCAATTTAACCCGCTTGACTACATCCGACCTAATGAGCTGACGCGAGACGTCTCGCTGGTCGCAGACGGGCTAGTAAAGCCAGAAGACGGGGATGGTGCGCATTTCTCTGAAATGGCGCGCCAGCTGGTTGCTGCCGCCATCGAAGTGATCATGACACAGGAAAAACCGGAGCGCCGCAACTTGATCGCCGTAGCGGATCTACTTCTGGCGGGGGACCTCGATGCAACTCTTGAGGCTTGGGCAGACAACGGTGATCTTGTGGGACACCGCCCTGCCCAGACTGCCGCAACCATTCTGCGCGCGGGGGACCGTGAGCGCGGGTCAATTCAAACGGCAATCTCAAAAGCTTTTGAGTGGATGCAGTCGGACAACATGCGGCGGTTTCTGCAACGCTCCAGCTTTCGGATGGATGATCTCCTCGATGACAAAGTCGATCTGTTCATCGCTGTCCCTCTCGATCAGGTGGATAAGCAATCCGTATTCATGCGGCTGTTCATCAATCTCGTTCTGGGAACGGTCGTGCGCCAGGACGGGCGGCGCAAGGTTAAGGCCCCTATCCTGCTTGTTCTCGATGAATTCGTGCGGATGGGCCGCATGGAGCAGATCATGAACATTGCCAACGTCGCCGCAGGAGCCGGTGTAGAGGCACTATTCGTCACCCAAGACACGGGCCAGGTTGAAAAAGCCTACGGCCCCAATGACGCGCGTTCGATCTTTGGATCCTGCATCACCAAACGTGTTTTCAACCTGAACGATATCGAAACCGCCGAATGGGCCGCGCGCCATCTCGGCGAAAACACTGTCTATTCTCAGCAAATTAGCGAGGGTAAATCAGCGAACGAGGGGCGCGACTTTTCCTACTCTGAGCAAAGCCAGAAGTTGATGACAGCGGAGCAGATCATGGGAATGAAAGCCGATGAGCTGCTACTGTTGGTTGGGAATAGGAACCCTCTTCGTGCGAAGCAGAACCTTTATTTCAAGAGCAAACGGTATCGGTTGTTGTATGATGAAAATCCTCTGAACTGAGGTTTATGTTCGTCTCAATCCGTGATGCTTGTGTTAGATATGTGTTAATATATGTGTTAAGCAGTTGATAACGTCCTGTAAGTTATTGAAGTAACAAGTAGAATAGAAATGGCTGGTAACTAATACCACGAATCTCGGTAACTAATACCACGAACTTTGGTACCTAATACCACGAATCTTTCTACGGGTACCTAATACCACGAACCTTGACAGACGGTACCTAATACCACGAATATGAAGCATGGACACTAAAACCACGAATCTTGACCTTTTCTCTGTCGTTAACGAAGAGAAGACACCCCTGCCGCTTATGCCGGACCGCCATCCGCAGCATGATCTATTCATCTGCGATGTGGCAGACGCAGTTCTCAAGGACGTCATGGCGCATATGGAGCATCCTTTTTACTCTCTTTCAAAGAAGCCAGAAACGAATGTTCGTCGATATGAGCATAAAGGCAACTGGATCGAGATTACGCCAAGCGTCAAAGGCTTGGCAACAATCTACGATAAGGACATCCTGATCTACTGCATTTCGCAGATCATGGCGAAGCTGAAGCATAATCAACCGGTCTCACCGCGTGTCCGTATCAACTCGCGCGACCTGTTAATTTTTACAAACCGTGGCACCAGTGGCCGAGATTACATGGCGCTGATTGAGGCACTGGATCGCCTTGAAGGCACCCGCATTCGCACAAACATTCGCTCCGGCGATGAAGAGCAATCGGACAGCTTTGGCTTGATTGATGCGTCTTCGATTCGCCGCAAACACGGTCTCGATGGGCGTCTGCTGTGGTGTGAGGTTAAGCTCTCAGATTGGGTGTTCAATGCGATCCGAGATCAAGAGGTTCTAACGCTGCATCGGGATTATTTCCGGCTGCGCAAACCCATTGAGCGGCGTGTCTATGAGATTGCTCGGAAACATTGTGGTCAGCAAGATGAATGGAAGATTGGGCTCGCAAACCTGCTCAAGAAAACTGGCTCGCAAAGCCCGCTCAAACGCTTCCGGCAAATGCTGCGTGATCTAGCTAACTTTGACCACTTGCCCGACTATAGCGTTTCTTTTGATACCGAAATGGACATGGTCACATTTCGCAATCGAGGCACGATGTTGATCACAACCTCTGTCGTTGCATGGGAAGGCCGCCTTGATCCTGAGGTTTTCCATGATGC
>Ga0222647_1000307_pt1 | contig 24631 bp, 21 predicted proteins | sample AntAcemetagen333_FD_179864 | JGI IMG/M metagenome (GOLD analysis project Ga0222647, IMG submission 179864) | Saline water microbial communities from Ace Lake, Antarctica - #333 | ecosystem: Environmental > Aquatic > Non-marine Saline and Alkaline > Saline | place: Antarctica: Ace Lake...
TTTATCGCTCGCAAAGCCCGATAAACGTTAAATTCATCGCCCTTAAAACCTTGCTCAAAACGCCTTGCCAAAACAATCTGAAAGACATCGCCTCGTTGACAATGTGCTTTTCCTTTTTCAATAATTGTCTTAAATTCGTCGTCCGTATAATTCGTTTCTTCCTTGCCGACAGGCTGAAACTTAAACGGTTGATTATTGCGAGAATTGATATAATCTGAAATCGTTTTGATTCGAGATTCTTGACCTTCGAGCGTATGTTCAAAAATATACAATTCACTATTAAAATGATTAATCGCAATCACAAAACGGTAAGCATGATACAAAATATCGGGAATTGCATCTGCTTCGTTTGGATAATCTTGAATTTCCAAATCTTCAAAATGACGAACGGCATCGTAAGTCTGAAAACCGAATAAACCGTTGGTTGTGAATTTAAAGTTGTTCTTTTCAACTTGAAAATTTCCAATAAAAGCACGTAATTCATTAATCACATTTTCGGCAGGTTTTTGTCCGCCCGTTCCGTCAGGAAATTCAGTCGTAATTTGACCACTTTTGACCTCAAATTTGGCAATCGGTTCACAGCAGATATACGAAAAATTATTTTCGTTGCTATGATAATCCGAACTTTCCAACAAAATCGTATTCGCAAATTTATCCCGCAAATTGAGGTAAATATTAACTGGCGTAACCCTATCCGACAAGCGTTTGAGGTAAGTCGTTTTTAGTTTTATCATTTTAAATCTTCTTGATTATTCATCCGGTGACTTAAAGTTACCTAATGAATAATCTTAATTTTGCATAAAAAAAAGGGATTCGTGAACGACACGAACCCCTTTTTTGAAAAAGAAATTTTATAGTATGCACCATACATACGTCAGCCGTTCACGTCGAGTTTTTCGAAGTGCCAATGCCAACAGTTTGTATAAAGTGTATGTTTCATTATTATTTTGTTAATTATCAATTTAATTGATTGTGATATGTGTAATGAATAGTGGTTTTTATTAAACTGATGCAAACGTAAGACTTTTTTTAATACGATGCAAAATTCGAGTAAATATTTTTATTAAATAGTTGCAATATGATTTAATGTTCACTATTTTTACAATGTTCATTTTTTATAATAAATATGAATTTTATGAATTTACAAAAAATAGATATTTTTCATAATGCTTTTGACGAAATTTCAAATCTAACGAAAACCTCGGATTTGGAATTATGTGAATGGGATTTAGACAAACCTGAGAATAGAATATTTGAAATAGAAGGTCATTTTGGATTAGTTCAATTTGAAGTTCAATTAATGTCATCTATCAATAAATCTGATATAATTTTTTTGCTTGAAAATTTTAAAAATCAAAGTCAAAAATTATTGGTTACTAAACAAATTTCAAGTGTCGTACGAAAAAAATTAAGAGAAGAAAAAATTAATTATTTAGACGAAGTCGGTAATTGCTTTATTTATCATAAAGACCTATTTATATTAATAGATGGACGTAAAAATAAAGTATTAAAAAACGAATATAGTTATAATATTTTTTCAGAAAATGGTGTGAAACTAATATTTAATTTATTGACTCGTCCTTATTTAATTAATGTTTCGCAAAGAGAAATTTCTAAAAAAGTAAATATCTCTTTAGGAAGTGTTAGTAAAATTTTGAAAGGATTAGAAATATTAAATTTTTTAAAGAAAATTAACAAAAAAGAAAAAAAACTAATTAATAAAAAAGTTTTGTTAAATCGTTGGGTAACAGCTTATAACGAAAAAATAAAACCAAAGTACTTCCGAGGAAAATACCGTTTTATTAATAAGGAATATAATAAAAACTGGGAAAACTTAACACTTCCTAATTATACTTACTGGGGTGGAGAACCTGCTGCACGTTTATTAATAGGCTTTCTAAAGCCCCAAATCTTGACATTATATTCAACTTTAGATAAGAAAGAATTACTCAAAACCTTAAAAATTATTCCTGATAATATTAATGGAAATATTAATTTACTTGAATTACCAAGTGGCTTTAATAATGAAAAAGAACAAATACATCCTTTAATCACCTATGCCGATTTAATACTATCTTTTGATAGTCGAAATATTGAAACCGCACAAAAAATTTATGATAATTATGTCAAAAATATCATTGAGTAATTGTTCAGGTGATATCATTGTAGAGATATTAACGGTAATGATTCCCGTATTCGAAAAATTAGGAATAGATTTCTTTGTTGTTGGTGCATTTGCAAGAGATATTCATTTAAGAGGTAGTGATAACTTTGAACAACGTAGAAGAACCGATGATTTAGATTTGGGAGTTATGGTTGCCACCGAAGAAGACTTTAATAAGTTATTTGAAGCTCTATTATCAATACCAGAATTTTCTAAACATGTACAACCACATAGACTTTGGTATAAACAGGGAATAGAAGTCGATTTGTTACCTTTCGGCTATATTACAAATTTAGAAGGTGATGTTACGCTTCACGGTTCGAAAGATTTCACATTTCAAATGCCAGGATTTAGAGAAGCCTATAATTTTTCGGAAGTGATTGTTGCAGAAGAGGGTTTTGAATTAAAGGTAACTTCCCTTCCTGCAATTATTATTTTGAAATTAATCGCATGGGATGATAGACCAGAACGAACTAAAGATATTTCTGATATATTATATATAATACAAAACCTTTATCTACTTAAAATTGAAGTTGTTGTAGAAGATGATTATGATTTGGTAGAACTTTATAGTGAAAAGAAACCTCATTACACAACTTTGGTAAGTGCTCATTATTTAGGTAGAAAAATTGGAAACATTCTAAATGAATCTATTTCTGAAATATTACCAAAGCGAATATTTAAAATATTGGAAACCAATACTTCTAAGAATAAAAGTCGAATTGCTGAAATTATGAAATACGAAACAATAGAAGAAGGTATTGAAATCTTAAACGCTCTTTTTCATGGTATCAATGAACGTTTTAAAGTTTTAAAATAATTGCCCTTAAAACATTCCATTTTAAGGGCAACTTCAAAATTTAAACCGCTATCGCATTCACATCCTCAAAAATTACACTTTCCATTTTCTCCAATAACTGATATTTCAGCGCAATAATCTTCTCTGTTTGTTCTTGACGATTATAATAATTCATCAACAAATGTGCGTGATGCAAAAAGACTTTTCGAGTTGGTTTTACATTTCCGACGATGCTATGAATCGCCTCGTCGGGCAGATTAAAAAACGCTCCACCACAAGTCAATGCAATTCTATCAAACTCTAAATCAAAATTTTTCGCATCTGCCGTAATATCACCATCCAACGTATTCGCACCGTAAACGTGTAGCGTCATATAAGGCTCAGTCGTCGTATTGCCCATTTGATGGATCAAGGCATTATTCACTTTTATCGCTGCTCCAGCTGGTAAGATTTCCTTTTTTGCAAACGATAACTTTTCATCTTTAAGATTAAATAAAAAGTGATGCGTATGTCCGAAAACCTGTACCACACCCCATTCTGTATAACCATGATTGTGAATCGAAGAATAATCACCAGGATTCCAAGACATGACCATTACCTCAAAATTACCCGCATCGTAAACCAATTTTCGACCATAACAATCCTCATTCGGATGGTCAAAATCTGCATATTCCATCATATCCGATAATTGGACATTGGCTTGCAAAACCACTTCTTTTGCTCTCTTCGGCGAAAGCTTTCCTTCCTCCTGAATAGTCGTATCAATCAAATTCACTAACCGTGATAAAGATGTTGGTAATGTTACTTTTTCCATTTAGTTTGCATTTAGTTTTTAGTATAAAAAAATTTTATTGTTGAATTCTTATCGCTTTTGGCTCATTATTACATTGCTCAATCGTGAGTTCGATTGCCGTATAGCAATGAAAAAAGGAGCAAAACGACAACAATTTAATCGTCAATCAGGTATTGCATAATAACAATATCCATCCATTGTTCATTTTTGTAACCAATTTGGTTTTGTCTGCCGACAATCGTATAACCCAAACTCAAATTGTAGCCAATGCTCGCCTCATTTGTCGCAAAAACCTTAGCGACCAGATGACGGTAATTTAAGGATTTACATTCACTTATTATAAAATTTTTCATCAAGCTTCCGTAACCTTTTCGCAGCTCACTTTGCGTCAAATAAATTGCCGTTTCACACGCAAAACGATACCCTTCTCGCTCACTATATTTCTTGATAATTCCCCAACCAATCACCGATTCACCATCTTTCAAAGCGTACAATCGTTCTCGATTATTAAAATTATCAACCCAAGATTTTATCTTTTCAACATCGTAAAAAGTATCCTGCATCGTCGCATTTCCGAGTAAAATATACTCGTTATAAATTTCAGCAATTTGCTGAAAATCATCACTTTGTGCGATTTCTATTTTAGTTTTTATATTTTGATTATTCATTTTAATAAACCAAAAAATTTTCGTCATTCCGATTCCGAATCCTCAGGATTGGAATGACCGTTTCTATTAATTTTTCAAAACTTTCCCAGCATTTATCTTCTTAATTTCACCTTTTTCAATCACCAATTTTCCATTTACCCAAAGATATTCCACCCCATCCGAAAGACTTCTCGGAGCCGTATAAGTCGCATTCGCTTTGACCGTTTTTGGATTTAATAAAACCAAATCTGCAAAGTAATTTGGAGCGATTTGCCCACGATTTTTGAGCTTAAAAAATTGAGCTGGTAAATAGGTGATTTTATGAATCGCCTCTTCCCATTCCAACGCTTTTAGCTTCAAAACATAACGTTCCAAATACTCCGTAAACGCACCGTAAGAACGGGGATGCGGCTGACCAATTGACTTCGGAGCATTAATCGGATAACTCCAAGAATCCGTACAAATCATCGCCTTTTTCCACAGAATCGCCGTATCAATATCATCTTGATTAATACAATGATAAACAATCCACGTTTCCGTACTTTTCGTCAGAATTTCCACCATCGTTTCGCTTTCGCTCAATTGTCGTTCTGCTGCGATTTGAGCGACCGTTTTAGCAAAATATTCGGGAAATTCATCAGAAATAATCATCATTTGCGTCAAATCATAATCTCGAATTTTTATCCAATCCGCAATATCCTCCACGACCTTTTTATCTGCCAATTTTTGAGGCACATTCGCAATTCCATCTTTCAAAATATACTTCGGAATGAACGCTCGAAGTTTGGTCGAAATAGCAGTATAAGGATAAACATCAATCGCCGCTTGAAGGTCAGGATGCGATTCATTGAAGGTTTCAATCTGCTGAATAATCTTCGGAATTTTACCCCAGTTTTGCTGTTCTGCTGCTTTCAAATGACTGATTAACGTCCGAATATTTGCTTGTTCACTTATCGTCAACGCCTCATCTATCGCCGCTTCCACATCATTCCGTTCATCTCGAATATGCGATGCATAAACACCACCTTTTTCCGCTACAACCTTTGCTAATTCTATAATTTCATCCATTTCTGCAAAACAACCTGGAGCATAAATTAAGCCTGTTGAAAAGCCAATCGAACCCTCATCTATGGCTTTCGCCAATTCCGATTTCATGACTTCTAACTGTTCGGGTTTCAATGCTTTCCAATCTTCCATATTTCCAGCTCGTAAGGTGCTATGACCGACCAAAGTTGCAATATTGAATTGTAACTTATCATGGATTCTATCGAAATATTCATCTGTCGTTTTCCAATCAAACGGAAAGCCGATTTCGTCCGATAATCTCTCCATTGTTGGTATCAAATACTCGCCAATCGGAGCGGGAGAAGTACCACAGTTTCCAAAAATTTCGGTCGTAATTCCTTGATACAATTTATGATTTGCAGCTTCTGGAAAAAAATATCCGAAACCAGTCGAAGCATGTGGATCAATGAAGCCTGGCGCAAGAATAAAACCTGCTGCATCAATCACTTTTTCCGCTTCTGGCAAATCGTTTTCATCCTCAAAAACAACTATTTTATCTTCTGAAATACCAATCGTTTTGATAGCCGACTTTTCATTTAAACCCGTACAAATTCTGGCATTTTTTATTAAGTAATTTAGCATAAAATATTTTTATTTGTAATTATCAAACCTATCCAAAAACCGAAATAACCTCCGTTGAATATTTATCAATTTTCTCCTGAGTCTCCTTATTTAACATCGCTTTTTCGACATCAATAAAACCATTTTTCATTTCAATTTGAGGTGCAATAATATCTTCTTTGAAATACCGACTGGACGGACTCAAATCGTGAGCCGTTGCATTCGGTAAATAAGCCGCCAATTCGAGGTTTTGCAACCGTCCAATTCCCGTTTCAAACATACCGCCAATCCAACACTGAATATCATTCTCATAACAATAATTCAGTATTTCGATACTGCTCGTAATACCGCCAACTCGACCGACTTTTAGATTTAACTCGTCCAAAACATTTAAGGAATGTAACTTGACCAAATCACCCATATCTTTCACTTCTTCATCAAAACAAACTTTCAAGGTCGGAAACATTTTTTTGGCTTCCATAAATACATCAAAGCGGCTCGGAGCAGTCGGTTGTTCAATATAAGCATCGTAATTTTTGATGAAATATTCCATCTTTTCCAAGTCCGAAAAACCATAGCTTCCGTTCGCATCAAAACTCACGTAAACATTGTTATCAAATAACATTGGATTAATTTTATCAAACAATTTGGTATCGACAAAAGGTGAAATTTTGAATTTTACTCGCTTATAACCTTCGTCAATTGCTTGTTGAACAACATCCTTCATTTCTCCAAAATCATTATAAATTCCCAATGAAATTCCGACTGGAATATCCTCGATTTTGGGCGATTTTAGTTGTTGCGAAAGCTGAAAATTTGGGTTGACTTGTTTGAGAATTTGAAACATGGCAGATTCCACGGCGGATTTCGTAAAGTTCCATCCTCGACTTTTTTTCATCATCGTTAAGACTTCGCCATAAGTTTGCGTTGGTTTCAGATTCGGAGCAATGAAGTTCTGTATTAATAATTTGGCGGCAGCCAAAAACTCTGCGGAATAGTAAGGGTCAGGACGACAAGAACATTCGCCATAGCCAATTCGACCTTCGGCGTCTGTCCATTTTACAATCAAAGTTTCCTTCGATTTTCGGATTCCAATCCCTGATTTAAAAACGCTTTTTTGTGGTAAATCAAGTGAAAACAACTCTAATCGTTGTAGTGTAATTTTTGTATTAATCATTTAATTCTTTTGTTGTGACAACTTTCGCCATATATACAAAAAAAATTTGAGAATCGGTGTGTTTTGGGGTTATAAAGACCTTATGTATTTTAAAACGCAGACGGATGCCGTGTCGATTTTATCATTTTTTAATGGAAAAATCGGCATCTTTAAAAACCGCTAAAAAGTAGTTTACAACTAATAAAAAAGGCAAAAAGCGTAAGGTGTAACAATTGAAGTTGCAGTCCAAAATATGATAGCCTTGTAGATACATTAAAATAGCTTCTCACAATCGAGTTAATCGTTTCAACCCCGAGGTTTCGCATACAGCTATTCTCTGTAGGCATGGAAATATATTAATATATTTTATATACGATAAAATGAGATGCACCCATGGGTTTTTTAGGTCATTTGACCGCATAAAAAAAACAGTACCGAAGTACTGTTTTTGTGTTACTTTATAAAAAATAAAGTGGGGAATTGTTAATTCATCGTTAAGTTACTTCATATAAAAATGATTGAACTAATCTTATTTTTGATTGGAGTTATACAAGCCTTTTCTGAAATAAACAGTCACCCGTATGGTTACAATTCTCTCTTTGTTCACAGCTGCAAATTTAGATAATACATTTTTAACAAATCGGACATACTACCTATACAAATCGGACATCTTATACTGATTTTGAGGTGTTTAGCCATTTGCTTAGGACAAACAAGCAATTTTTCCAATTAATCATTTCATTTCGATGGTAATCCTCGAAACTCTTTTTTGAATATTATGAATTGAAATCTAACTTTCGGGGTAATTGCCTGACGAAAGTTTCTTATTTTAATACAAGATTTCATAACTAATATCCTTTGTATGAGTAAGATAATTTCGTCAGGATATTTGCCTTATTTTAGGCAAATAATAAGATATATTCGTTACGTCGTGGTTGAAATTTCAAATACCTATTTCTTTTTTAAGGTTACTAAAATGAAAAGCTAATAGACAGGGGTAATATCAGAATCACAATAATGGAAATAAAAAATTTTCACCCCAACTTGCAGTCGATTTACAGAAAGATAAGTATATTTGGGCAAGAATATTAAAAGTACAGATGATGCAAATATTTGAGATAACATTTGAGCGATAAAGAAAGTAATAAATATCTATTGGATTAAAGCGGAAACAGGAAAGTAGCCAAGTAAAAACTTAGGATAAACATTAAGATATTTGCAGGAAATACCATAGCGACCAAGTAAAGTCATTACTCTAAATCCTCAAAAAAAATCACCTCTCTTTTTACCAACTACCTTATGAATGGTAAATTATTTTATCGTTTCCACGGAGTCGTTTTAATTAATAACTTTTTTCCTTCCTTCTAATTTCAATCAATAAATGTTGATTTCAAGGTATTGCGATAAGCTGTCCCGAGTACTCGGAGGCGATTCGTAAACAGCCAACTACAATAAAAAACAGTGATTTATAATAAATAAAAACAAATTTTAACAATGGGAGCTAACAAAATTCCTACTACTGTTTCCTTCAATTTGCCATCAGGCGAAGAAGTAATCATCGAAACAGGTAAATTAGCGACGCAGGCTGACGGTTCAGTCGTTGTACGTCAAGGTAATACGATGATTTTCGCATCTGCGGTTTCTTCAAGAACACAGCGTGAAGGTCAATCATTCTTTCCACTTTCCGTGGATTATCAAGAAAAATTTGCAGCAGCAGGACGTATTCCTGGTAACTTTTTCAAACGGGAATCAAGGTTGTCAGATAACGAAATTCTGACTTCTCGTATCGTTGACCGTGTACTTCGTCCATTGTTTCCTGATGGATACATGAATGATACACAAATCATTATCAATTTAATTTCAGGGGAGTTAGAAACGATTCCTGATGTTTTAGCAGGTTTAGCGGCTTCAGCGGCTTTGGCGATTTCTGACGTTCCTTTCGCAGGACCTATCTCAGTCGTTCGTGTAGCTCGTGTGAATGGCGAATTCATTGTAAATGCTAAGAAAAGTCAAGTGGCGGAAGCTGATCTTAACATCATCTTGGGTGCGACAATGGAAAATGTGATGATGGTTGAGGGTGAGGCTAAAGAATGTTCTGAGGAAGATTTAATAGCAGCAATCAAAGTTGGTCATGAGGCGATTCAAGTACAATGTCAGGCTCAGTTAGATCTTCGTGAATTGATTGGTAAGCCAAAACGTGAAATCGCAGCTTACGTTGAAAATGACGAAATTAGAGCGGAAGTTTTGGAAATTGTTAAAGAAGATATTTTAACAATCGCAAAAGGAGCTTTTCCAAAACAAGATCGTAAAGAAGGGTTTGATAAAATCGGAAAAGGATTAATCGAAACGTTCACGGAAAAGCATGGTGAAGAATTCATGGCTGAAAAGCAAAACGTGGATTGGATTTATCGCTACTTTGGTAAATTCAAGAAAAGTTTGGTTCGTGATGTCTTGTTAGACCATAATATTCGTTTGGACGGTCGTAAGCCAGAAGATATTCGTCACATTTGGACAGAAACGGATTATTTACCATCTGCACACGGTTCTGCTATTTTCACTCGTGGAGAAACTCAGGCTTTGGCAACGGTAACCTTAGGGTCTAAATTAGACCAAAGTATGAGCGATAGTGCTTTAGAAACTTACTACAATAGCTTCTTTTTGCATTATAATTTTCCTGCATATTCAGTAGGTGAAACGAAACCGATGCGTGGCCCAGGTCGTCGTGAGGTTGGTCATGCGAATTTGGCTCAACGTTCATTGAAGCAAGTTATTCCATCTGATGTACCTTACACGATTCGTATCGTTTCGGATATTATGGAATCAAACGGTTCGTCTTCAATGGCAACAGTTTGTGCGGGTTCAATGGCATTAATGGATGCTGGTATTGCGATCACAAGTAATGTTTCTGGTATTGCAATGGGCTTGATTACAGATGGCAAACGCTTTTCCGTATTGAGTGATATTTTGGGTGACGAAGATGCAATTGGTGATATGGATTTCAAAGTTACAGGTACTAAAAACGGTATTTGTGCTTGTCAAATGGACATCAAAATTGACGGTTTGCCGTATGAAGTTTTAATCAAAGCTTTATCACAAGCTCGTGAAGGTCGTTTGCATATTTTAAGCTTATTAGATGCTGATATTGAATCGGCTCGTGCAGACTTGAAACCGCACGCACCTCGTATGATTAAGATTGATGTTGCTCGTGACTTTATCGGTGCAATCATCGGGCCTGGAGGTAAGGTGATTCAAGGTATTCAACGTGAACACGGTATCGTGATGAACATTGAAGAAATTGATGATAAAGGTGTGGTAACAATTTCTGGTAATAATAAAGAAGGTGTTGAAGCTGCAATCGCAATCGTAAACGCAATTACAACCGTTCCAGAAGTAGGTGATACTTATGAAGGAAAAGTGGTAAAAATCGAAGATTACGGAGCATTTGTTGACTTCTTACCAGGCAAAAGTGGTTTAGTTCACATTAGCGAAATGTCTTATACTCGCATCGAGTCTTTAGCAGGTGTTGTTGAACTTGGCGATATGATGAAAGTTCAACTTATCGGTATTGATGAACGTTCTGGTAAATTCCGTTTATCAAGAAAATCATTGATGGAAAAACCAGAAGGCTATGTTGAAAAACCTCGTGAAGAACGTAGAGGTGGTTTCAATGATAGACGCGGTGGCGGTCGTGATGACAGACGTGGCGGCGGTCGTGACGATAGACGTGGCGGTGGTCGTGATGACAGACGTGGCGGTAGCGACAGACGTGACGACAGAAAAAGATAGTTTTTTCAATTAACAATTATGAAAATTTAGTTATTAATTGATTACCAATATTTAAAAACCTCTTGGCGATAATTCGTCAAGGGGTTTTTTATTTGCTCCTTTCCGTCATTCCGACGAAGGTCGGAATCTCTCGAGGGCAACGGCTCAAAATTGTAATTTTTGCTAATTAAAAAAGCAATGCTTTATGGTTCAGTTTTTCTATAATTGCCATATTGTCATTTAAAATAAATAAAAACGCCATATTGTCATTGAAAAATCGAACATTTGACCGAAAAAAACCGAAAAATCGTAATGGAACAGGAATTGACTAAAAGTAAAGTGTAAGCGATGATAGACGTATCGTTGCAGAAACTTAAAAAAATTAATCTCAATATTTCCCCGAACAATCGGGGTAAACTGGGATGAGTTCTAAATATTTATTAATAAAAAGAAGGTTTAGGTGATTCTTGGTAAAAAATAGACCGATACACTCGAAATCTTCAAATCAAAATTTTAAAAAACTATGTTAGTTAAATTCAACCATCCTTTAGCAAGACACAAAAACTTTTTTGCAGACGATTTTTTCGCTCGTGATTTTGACAAAATTTTTAAGGGCGTAGCAGATAAATTCATTCCTGCCGTCAATATTAAAGAAAATGACGACGTTTTTGAGTTAGAATTAAGCGTTCCAGGTTTCAATAAAGAGGATTTTAAGCTAAAATTAGACAACGACCTCTTGACAATCTCTGCAACAGTAGTAGAAAAAACAGCAGACAAAACAGAAGGTGAAGCAACAAAAGCGACCGAAAAATTCACTCGCCGTGAGTTCAAAAGTCGCTCTTTTGCAAGAACATTCACGCTTTCCGACACCGTTTTGGTGGAAGCAATTCATGCGAAATACGATAACGGAATCTTGAAAGTTGCATTACCAAAAAATAAAGAAGTTATTGAGAATAAACATAAAGTCATTGAAGTACAGTAAATGGATTTAATAAAAAATACAATTGATACAATTATGGTTTTGGTTGTTTAGCCGAGGGTCACACCTCGGCTTTTTTTACGTCATTGCGATACTGAAAACTGAAAATGAAGTAATTTTGTGTCAAACAGAGGGTTTTTTTGGTATTTTCCAACAATTCAATTGGACTAAAAAGGTTGTATTGTTCTAAGATTGTTTCATCTTTGGGCGGTTCGTATTCGTTGGTTTCCAAATCAATTTTAGGCTCTTTGATAATTTCTACAAACTTAAAAAAATAGACTATGAACACTATTTTAAAAGTATTGTAAATAGTAGGTTAGTGAATAGGCAACTTAAGGAAATCGCCCTCCCGGTTGAACCTATCCCCAGCCTCCCGAGGTTTCGGGATAGACTTTCCCTTACAAAGGGAAGGGAGCCAGACGACAGCGCTCAGCTTGATTCAAGCTGAGTGCTGTCCCCTTCTCTTTTAGGAGAAAGTCTATCCCGAAACCTCGGGAGGTTAGGGATGAGGTAAAAAAAGCTTAAGTTGACGACAGGCAGCTTAAAGTCGCTCGTTCGCTTTCGCAGGAATTATCAGAGAACCTAATTTTAACTAAAACTAAAAAAAATTATGAAATATAAATTACCAATTATCTTCTTTTTGTGTTTACCGTTTTTGATGTTCTCGCAAAATAAACCTGGTGATGAAATCATTGGACAAGTCGTGCAAAGCGTTGAAAACCAATATTATGATACGACTTATAATGGAAAAGATTGGTCGAAAATACAACGGGAAATTTTTGAAATTAGCCAAAAATATAGGCTTGAACCAACGCAATTAGTTGATAGTTTACTAATGAAAATTGATGATCCGCTGATTCGAGTTTTAACGCCAGAACAGTTCAAAACACTCAATCAAGAGCTGCGGAGTTCGGAACATATCGGCATCGGTTTGACGGAAATGTTGGCGGTCGATGTGGATTATGAAACTCGTGCGATTGAAATTATTACGCCTTTGCACAATTCTCCTGCTGCGAATGCTGATTTGCAACCCAATGACGTAATTATTTCTATTAATAAAAAAAATGTAAAAGGGTTATTTTTAGAAGATGCGGTCGGTTTGATGCGGTTAAAAAAAGGTAAAAAAGTCAAACTGAAAATCAATCGAAATGGCAAAATCAAAACGGTAAAAATTAAAACAGCAAACGTTCAACAAGGCTTAGAACCGTATTTTAAAATCATCGAATACAACGATAAAAAAATCGGTTGCATTTGGTTTCCACAATTTACAAATGCTGCTGCACCTCAATTTCAAGATATTATCCAACAGTTTCAAGAAAAAAATATTGATGGTATTTTGTTGGATTTACGGAATAACCCTGGCGGATTATTGCAAGAAGCTCAACGAATTGGCGGTTTTTGCATGGGTAGCGGAGCAATGGGCAGAACGGAAGGCAAAAGCAATTATTTGAGCGTTTTACCGACGTTGGAAGAAAAAATAACAGATTTACCAATCGTCGTTTTGACGAATAGCGGAACGGCAAGTGCAGCCGAACTTTTAGCGGGTTCATTGCAATACGAAAAACGGGCGACTATCATCGGTGAACGCACTAATGGCAAAGGTTTTATCTATACATTTATTCCACTTTCGGAAGGTTATATTTTGACTTTACCTATCGCCAGAATCCGTTTATTAAGTGGTAGGGATTTATTGACGCAAGGCGTTGAACCTGATATTTTGGTTAAAAACGAAAAACCGTTTAGGTTTGGCGAAATCGAAAAAGATGAGCAATTCTTGAAAGGACTGGAGGAATTAGGAATTAGTAATTAGAAATACGAAATTTAAAAAACCATTCTAACGTAAAACGATACACGTTAGAACGGTTTTTTATTCCTAATTCCACATTTTTATATTCCCAATTATCCCCTCGGTTTCTTATAAATCGGCACGGTCGAACACGGTTCACCGAACATAATAGCCTTCACGACAGGTTGCAATTTTCGAGTCAATTCTACATAAGCCGATACGGGAACTGGCTTTCCGCTACACCCTTTTATCACGATTCTTTTATCTTGATAATCCGCAGGATTAATCACTTCCAAAGCCTTTTGATATGCCAATGTCAAGTACGTTTTTTCGTCCGATTGTACAACATCCGCAGCAAACGGAGCGGCATAAGTTGCGACCAACATAAACGCCCAAGTTGGTATTATCGCATCGGTTGAGCAAAATACGCAAAGCACTTTTTCCTCGTATTGCGTCCAATCGTGTTCTTTCAAAGCTGCCCGAAAATCCTTTTCTTTTAGGATTAATTCCATGTATAAATAATCCTTTAAATCAAAGGTTTTAACCGGTTTTTTAGGGAAGTAATCTTCTAAATTTATCGTTATCAAAGTGCTATTTGCCACTCGATTTATCAATGGTTTATCTGTCATTTTTTTAGACTTTAAATATTAGACTTTTAGACGTTAGATTTTTTAATCGCTATTTCGTACCTTTTTGTCCGAAAAAGCCACATCTGCTAATAAAAAATTAACATCGAAATTACTAAAAAGTTATCCCGATTTCAAATATGTTTGCACGAAGTAACGCCAAGCTTCAGTTTGGCAAAAAATAATCTTTTTAAAGATTTTCTTGTTTTAAAATAAACGAATTTTAAAGGTACTTTTAATAAGGAAAAAAACGGTCAAAACCTTTAAACCAACTTAACACTTTTATATAAATGGAAGCGAAGAAAATAAGCGATAGCGAAACGATAATGACACAGATGATTATGCCGAATGATGCGAATCCGGCTAAAAATCTAATGGGCGGAAACTTGTTGCGCTGGATGGATATTGTGTGTGGAATCTGTGCAGGAAAACATACGAATGCGAACGTTGTCACGGCTTCGGTAGATTATGTTTCTTTCAAATTGCCAATAGATATTGGTGATGTAGTCACGCTGGACGCAAGGGTTACACGGGCTTTCAATACTTCAGTGGAGATATTTGTGGAGGTTTTTGCAGCGGATATTAAAGGCGGCAATAATCGAAAATGTAACGATGCTTATTTTACGTTTGTCGGTGTGGAAAAGCAGGAAGATGGTACGATTAAACCAATAAAAGTACCCCCAGTTTTGCCGCTTACGGGCGAAGAAAAATCAAAATATGATGCTGCTTTGAGACGTAGAGAGTTGCGTTTGATTTTGGGAGGACGGATGAAACCGAGCGAGGCTAAAAACTTGAAGGCGTTATTTGAATAAGGCGAGTTGTTCGGGTTGCGAGTTTCGAGTGTTTTCTAATTTTGGAACTGAGTATTGGACAGGCGACTTTGAGTCGCCCGTCCAATTGCTAAACTTTTGACTTGTTGCACGAGTTTGACCGTTTTTATGTGAAATAATTAGGTAAAATAAAATGCTTAAAAACTTTTTTATACTGCGGTAATTTTTCAAGTTAAAACGTTCTGTATCAAAATGGTCAAACCCGCAACTCGAGCAGCTCGTAATTTTCATTATCTTTACAAATAGTTATTGATTAATAAATTCAAAATAAATTAAAGACATGGGAAAAGTTATATTAATCGTCGTTTTAATCATTATCGCTTCGGGCGGGATGGTTGGTATTACGTATTATTACCGAAAATTCATAGATTTACTTTTGGAAACAAAAGATTTGTTGGTAGCGATTTTTGAGGCATTAAAAGATGGCAAATTAACGGCGGAAGGGAAGAAAAATATCATCAAAGAAGCAATGGATATGTCGCTAATCGCCAAAGATATTGGACGACAATTTGTTGCCGATGCAAAGGGTATTGGTGAGAAAATTACAGATAAAGTGAAAGATTTGACGGGGAAATAATTTTATAGTGGCATGGCTACGTGATTTAATTGTTTCCTTGTTCTATCGTTTTATCGATAACGGCGAAACTATACAACTGTGCAACGACGAGCTGCGTAAAGTCGGATATATTCAAAATGCTTATTCGTAGGAAAGCGTTTAAAATCAAAAAAATCTGCGGAATTAGCGAAATCCGCCCCTAGGAAAAATTGGGAGAAACTGGAAGGAATTTTACAACATTAGGCGGGAAGCCAAACCACGAAGCCATGTAGCAATGCGACAATCGAAATATGAAACAATTACTAATTTTAATACTTTTAGCATTTTCGTTCAACGGTTTTGCACAGGACTATCAGGCAGCTTTTCAGCGGGGAAATGAGGCTTTTACGGCAGCAGATTACGAAAAAGCAGCAGATATTTATGAGCAAATTTTGGTAAAAGAGCAAGTTTCTTTTGAGTTATATTATAACTTGGGGAATGCTTATTTTCGGTTGAATGAAATTCCAAAAGCGATTTTGAACTACGAACGAGCCTTGCAAATCAAGCCGTATCAAAAGGAAGCACGTTATAATTTGAAATTGGCAAACCAACGCACACTCGACCAAATTTCACCCGCTTCACCTTTCTTTTTAATTACTTGGTGGATGGCTTGGCGAAGTTTTTTTTCTTCTACTTTTTGGTCGATTTTGACAATAGTTGCTCTATTTATAAGTATTTCGGGCGGCATCGGTTGGTTATTTGGCGAAAGCCGAAAAACAAAAAAAGTTGGATTTCTACTTGCTGTTTTATTTATCGGTTTAGGTATTTTGTTTGGTTTCACTGCCTGGCAACGTCACGCTTACGAACAAAAAAGCAATATGGCGATTCTTTTTGCTAAAGAAACACCGCTGAAAATCGGCGCGGATAACGGAAGTCCTGATGTATTGATGTTGCACGAAGGTACAAAAGTTGAAATCTTAGGAAAAACTGGCTTGTGGAACAAAGTCCGTTTGCCGAATGGCGAACAAGGTTGGCTGCCTGTGGAAAATTTGGTTGAGATTTAAGTACCACTACTCTCCAGAGTGGTATAAAATACAAGGCTCTTTGACAACTTCTGCACGTAGCGGCTACTTTAGCTTCCGAAAAGTCTCAAAATCCTTGCGGCAGCTAAAGACAGCCGTTACGAAAATCTCAATTTATTCGAATTTTGCGGAAATTGTCAAAGAGCCAAATATAATAGTTCTTCCACGTCACTCTGGAGAGTGGCGGTACTGAAATAAGCAAAATGAAAAAGAAAATCGCCATTATATTGTATCTTACCTCAATCGTTTTATTTACTTTAGGAATGATTAATCCGATTTTAGAAAACTCCTTTTTGGCAGGGATTAGCAAAAAACCGATTTATTTAGCAAGTTCGTTGAGATTTAAGTACCACCACTCTCCAGAGTGGTATAAAGAATCACAATAGTTCTTCCACGTCACTCTGGAGAGCGGCGGTACTGAAATAAGCAGAATGAAAAAGAAAATCGCCATTATATTGTATCTTACCTCAATCGTTTTATTTATTTTAGGAATGATTAATCCGATTTTAGAAAACTCCTTTTTGGCAGGGATTAGCAAAAAACCGATTTATTTAGCAAGTTCGATTCAATATTTCTTTGACGAAAAGGAGTATTTTATCGGTATTTTGATATTGACTTTTACCTTCATTTTTCCAATTTTGAAATATATTTTTATTGCCTTACGGCTAATAAACGTACAATTTAGTCAAGCAAAATGGGTCACTTATTTGATTGAAATTGTCAATAAATGGGCAATGTTGGACGTTTTTGTAGTGGCTTTGATTATTGTCAATATGAAATTTCATTCGATTTTAATTTCCGCTTCTATTGAAATTGGAACAACGTTTTTCGCCATTTCCGTTTTACTATTAATGGTATCGTCTTGGATTTTGCAAAAAGAAGAAGAAGAGGAGTTAACCGTTTTTGGTTGACAATTAGCGGTCTAACGAAAAAGCCCCGAATCGGGCAACAGCAATAGCTATTAATGGTATCGTCTTGGATTTTGCAAAAAGAAGAAGAAGAGGAGTTAACCGTTTTTGGTTGACAATTAGCGGTCTAACGAAAAAGCCCCGAAGCGGGCAACAGCAATAGCATAGGGCAACGCCCTATGAAAAAAAGTCAGTTTTCAATCACGAATCACAAAAAAAAATGAAAACCACAACTCTATTATTCAATCTAATTTTATTGATTTCTTGTATGAATGGTCAAAATGAAAATACTAAAACGCCTACCGTTTTCCCCTTTCCTTATGACCTTTCTGAGCCGGATGAAATTCACGAATTACCCGACATATTACAAGAGATTTCGGCTTTGACGATTACTCCAAATGGGGATTTAGCCTGTGTTCAAGACGAAGAAGGGATTATCTTTTTTTATAATTTGGATAAAAAAGAAATTACAAATCGTATCATTTTTGCGAAAGCTGGAGATTACGAAGGCATCGAATTTGTTGGCGAAATAGTTTATGTTTTGCGAAGTGATGGGACGATTTTTGAGATTGAAAACTTGGGGAAAGAGAACCAAAATGTAACGACTTATGATACGTATTTAAATGAAAAAAATGATACGGAAGGCTTGGGCTACGACGGCGAAACGAATCATTTATTAATTGCCTGCAAAGGTAAAGGTAAGACTACAAAAATGGTTCGCAATGATTCTAAAACCGTTTTTTCTTTTGATTTAACAACTAAAAGATTAGTCGATAATCCTATTATTGAATTCAAAAAAGAGGCATTATACAATTTTATTGAACTTAATAATTTGAAAAAATTATCTTTTAAATTAAATAAAAAAATGCCGTTTAATCCATCGGGAATTGCGATGCAAAATGGTCTTTATTTTACCATCGCATCGGCAGGAAAGATGCTGATTATCATGGATAAAGCGAACGAAATTCAATGGATTGAAAAATTAGACAAGGACATTATGCCGAAACCCGAAGGGATTACTTTTGATAAAAGTGGTAATTTATTTATTGCTTCTGAAGGTAAAAAAAATGGAAATGGGCGAATATTGATGTTTTCCCAAAAGTCTCACTAATTTTCTTCTCATTTTACCCCGATTTCTCCCCAGAACCTATTTCGGTGATTCTTTTATTTAATTTCTTTAGAAATTAAATAAAAACCGTTCAATGAATTTTTCAAAATTCATTGAACAAAAAAATATGCGGGCGTACATCTTGTTAATTATTATCCCGAATCCACTCCAAAATCCGTTTCATTTCTGCCTTATAAACCGAACTTGAACCCACGTAATGATTATTCATAAAAGAAAAAATCAACACCTTGCCGCTATTCGTCCGAATGTAACCGCTTAGGCAATGATTGTTAGAAATTGTTCCCGTTTTTGCGAAGACGTAAGGCGGATTTCCTGCGTATAAATTTTTGATTGTTCCCGACTTTCCGCCAGTTGGAAAAATGGTAAAAAGTGTTGCGGTATCTATATTTTGGTATAAATTATTCAAAACGTGAACTATCGATCGAGGGGTGAACATATTATACCGAGACATGCCAGAACCATCTCTCCAAACTGGTGCATCAGGCAAATTTTGGAGCAAACTATCGGTTGCAAATTCGATAATTTTGGCAGTTTGTAAGGGTAGATTTTTTTCAGATGCACAAACAAAAAGTAATTGTTCGGCAATAAAATTATCACTGGGGTGCATCATTTGTTGCAACACGTCTTGCGTTCGGTAGCTGTAAATTGTCCGTTGTTTGGCTTTCATTTCAGCCGTTAATTGCCAATTAAATTGAATGTTTTTACCAGTCGCTTCTTCCAATAATTCCAAAATCACATCATTAGAAACCTTGAACGGAATATTTTTGCTGTACGTTGCATCTTTGCCATAAGCTGGATGATTTACGGTGTTATCTATTTCGTTTCGAGTCGGTTTTGAGATGCCGTTTTGTTGGTTTAAAAAGGGTTCAAAATACTTTGGAATCGTTGTCGGCGCTTCGTTTCCCTTGTATTTGCGAAAGCGGATAAAATTACTATAAATCGGAAAAGTTGACAATTCGGTGGAATAATAACCGTTGTAATCGTCCCATGCCCAACCATCGCCAAAACGATGTTTATTGAATTGTGGTGCATAAAATAAGCCGCCTTTCCACGATTTTAGAAAGGCTACCGCACGATTTTCACCAAACGTTTCTTCAAAAAAAGGATGGGCAAAAGTTGGATCGCCAGTTCCCCAAAATATCAAATCATCGCCTTGAATGACGTATCGCAAGGACGGAATCGAATCGCCCAAAACTTTAATACACGTATATAAGGTATAAATTTTTGTATTTGATGCTGGAGTCATGTATTTATCAGCGAATTGAGCCGCTAAAGTATCGCCAGTTTCTGGATCAAAAAGCATAAAACCAGTGAAATTTTTATTAAAAACTGGAGAAGTCGTCACGAGATTTTGAGCCGTGATTTGTTCTTCGGTTTTTTGAATAGATTTTGTCGTTTGACAACTTGAAAAGCTGACAAAAAGTAGGATAAATAAAGTTGGTTGAATGAAATTAATACTTAATACAGAACGTTTTGATTTCATTGTGATAGAATTGATAGATGTATGTAAAACTTAAATATAAACAAACGGTGTTTCCGAAATTTCGGGAACACCGTTTGTTAAAAAAAATAAAAATTATATTTTGCACAAAAAAATATAGTTACTTTTTTTGGAACATCAATCAAAAACAAAGCCTGGGAAATGTTTTTCGATAACTGCCCTTACCTCTCCTTCCATTAGCGGCTTATTTTGAAAATCCTTAACCAAATCTATTTTTTGAGCCTTATCCATATCATCAGGATTGAGTGAGGCAGTTAGCATGATGATCATATTTTTACCTTTTTGTTCCTCTGATAAGTCTTTGTAGCTTTCCAGAAATTCCCAGCCATTCATCCTCGGCATATTAATATCAAGTAGAATCAAGTCAGGAGAGGGATAATGAGCGTCTGTTTTAGTTGTCAAGTACTCAATTGCCATTTCACCATCTTCTTTCACGACGAAATCATTAGTAATATCCATTTCTTCGATGATTAATTGATGCAAAAAGTTAGTTGCTTCATCATCATCAATCAGTAATATTCTATTTAATTTTGTTTTCATACAATTTATATTTTTTCTGGTAATGTAAAATAAAATGTAGTTCCTTTTCCTAATTCAGATTTGAAATATATCTCTCCTCCGTGCATTTCAACAATCTTTTTGCACTGCGACAAACCGATACCTGTACCATTGAATTCTTTGTGGTTATGAAGTTTTTGAAAAAGGAAAAATATCCGTTTTTTATGTAAATCGTCTATTCCTATTCCGTTATCACTAATGGAAAATAACCAAAAGTCATTCTTTTTTTCTGCTATAATTTCAATAACTGGTGGATTATTTAGTTTTGTGAATTTTAGAGCATTACTGATAAGATTATGAAACAGAATCTCAAGTTCTATTTTGTAACCTTTTATTATCGGAAGGCTATCAAATTCAATAATTGCTTCCTTTTTTTGTACAATTTTTGCTAAACCATCGACTTTCCCTTGAACAAGCTGCAAGATATTAATATCCTCAATTTTTAAGTCACTACCTATACGAGAATAATCTAACAAACCGTAAACCAGTGTAGTTAATTTTTCGGCAGCGGAGGTTATAAAATTTAAATATTTTGAGCCTTTTTTATCAAAAAGAGGGCTATATTCATCTTGAAGACGCTGCGTAAAACTCGAAATAGTAATCAGCGGCTCGTTCAAATCATGGGAAGCAACATAGACAAACTGTTCAAGTTCCTCATTACGACTTTCAAGTTGTCTTAGTCTCAATTTTTCATATTCGGCTTCTTTTTCTTTAGTAATGTCCCAATTTGTACCAATCATTCGTAACGGCTGCCCTTCATTATTTCGCTCTACAGTAGCCATACCTTTCATATGTCGAACGGTACCATCACGCCAAAAAATTCTAAATTCCGTATCAAATTCTTTATTTCCCGAGAGTGCGAGGTGAATATCCTGTTCCCCTTTTTCTATATCATCAGGATGCACACCTGCTTGCCAAGACTCATACGCACCTCCGAACTTTTCCTTTGATACCCCATAAATCTCATACATCATATCGTCCCAAAGCAAGACATTATCAACAATATCCCAATCCCAAATCCCAATTTTCGAGGCATTCAGTGAGGTTTGAAAGCGATGATTTCTTTGTGCAAGTGCTTCAATTAACTCTTGATTGGGTAACGTATTTTCAACAGAAGCGATATTATGATTAAAGATAAATAGCGTTGATTCTTGGTCGTTGTAGCTAACCTTTTCTCCCCTGCACGGTAAAGATAAAAAATGTCCATCTTTTTTCCGGTAAAGTATAAAATCATCATAGCAAGAAGGCGTATTTGCCATGATTTCCATCTGTAGAATTGCGTTTATTTTTAACCATTTATCTGATAACATTAATCTTGATAAGGTATCAAGGTCGTTATTCAGCGCAGATTGCTCATAACCAAGTACGGTCAAAAACTGTGAACTAAATGTTACCCGTTTCGCCTCTACGTTATAGCACCAATACCCTGATTTCGTATCATTGAGTACCGCCGTCAAGATATGTTCCGTTTCATCAAGCTGATTTTTGAACGGTTCTGAATCCGTATCATGCTTTTGGACAGATATATTTTTTTTCATATTTTTATATGGAAATATTCCCAGCTATATTCTTTTAATTTTACTTTCAGAAAGTGTATAGCTATGAATATAAAATAAATAACGATTGTTGTTATTACAAAGTATAGGGCTACTGCTATTGCTCAAAAGTTTTTGACGATTAAACCATGTCGGTTTTTCCACGAGGTCTCGGGATAAGCGAAGCCGATACGGTTTCTAACGAAAAGATAACCATCAAACACTTTTGAGTAGATGCACTACCTACGTAAGATTAGACAATTTTTTCTAAACGGTTGGATTTCAAATCGTTGTAAAATCGTCTATCGTTAACCATGTAGCCGCTATTTTCTATTTTGATCAGTTAGATAAAGATAACTGAGGTTCTTTTTCCATCGGCAACCTTACCGTAACCGTACTGCCAACATTCGGTTCTGAGATAATGGTTACTTCCCCCTTATGTTTTTCCACGATTTTCTTGCATATTGTTAATCCGATACCCTGTCCTTTAATTTCCTTATTTTTTGTATTTCTCCTGAAAAGCTGGAAAGCCTCTTTTATCTCTCCATTATGAAATCCAATTCCGTTATCTTGAAAATGAATATTGACAAAACCGTCTCCCTCCGTAGCATAAATTTTTATTTCAGGAACTTCTTTATCAGAATATTTAATGGCATTTTCTATCAAATTTTGAGATAGATTTAACATTAATTCCTTATCGACACTCACTTTTGGTAATTCACCAAATACAACTTTAGCCTTCCCTTTTATAATTTCTTCTTGAAGATTATCCAGTGCTTGAAGAATAATTTCTTCAAAATGAATTTGAGAAATTTTCAAATTGGTCTTATTCAGTACCGTTATTTTAAGGAGTGCATCGACCATCTGCATAATCGAATTAGCCCCTTGATTAATATATTTTAAATATTCCTTAGCCCTTCCTTCTAAGTTAATATTTTCTTTTTCTAATAACTTTACAAAACTTGCCACAATACGGGCAGGTTGTTTCAAATCATGTGCTAAAAAGTAAGAAAAATTTTCTAACTCTTTAGTTCGTTCTGCTACTTTATTATCAAGGTCATTATTAAGGTCATTGAGCTTTTCGAGAATTTGTCGCCTATCCGTAATATCCCGTTGTATAGCTATCCAATGCGTATAATATCCTTCCTCATTCTTAACTGGAACAATATCCAATTCTACCCAAAATTCTTCTCCACTTTTAGTATAGTTCAAGAGCTGTCCACGATAACTTTCCCATGATTCAAGAGCTTTTCTCAGGCGAGCAAGCTCTTTTTTAGATGATTTTTCCCCCTGCAAAAGACGAGGCGTTTTACCAAGTACATCTTCAGGTGAATATCCAGTCATTCTGGTAAAAGCGGGATTACAATAGATAATTTTGGGTCCTGCAGGAAAACCAATCGGTTCTGATTGAGTGATTAAAATAGCATCATTTGTATTTATAGATACCGCTTCAAGCATCTCAAAATAGGAATTTTGCAGCACGTAAGCATTTTCCTTTAAGGTTACCATAATACCTAAAATATTATTTTCCTCGTCTCTCATAGGGACAAACCGTGCATTTACTGTGACGACTTTACCGCTTTTAGGCTTGATGAGTGTGCAATGTTGTAAATCAATAATTCTTGCCTCTTTTAATACCGCTTCTCTAAAGTAATAATCACATTCTTCATACAAAGAAGGAAGAATATCGAATATGTCTTGGTTTAAGGCAATTTCCTTCAGTATCCCCGAAAACTTCGTCATCGCGTTATTCCATGCCTGAATTTTTAAATCAGGATTCATTATAAATAAACACTCATGCAAATTTTCTAATAAACCGTCGTAGTTAACTTTTGTATTCATAAGTGCTATCGTTAGTATTCTTTTATTAAAAATTTTATTTTTTGACTAATCCTGTAGAACCCACCAATCCTAAGGTTTTTCTGAAAAAATTCCCAAAAAATCGGGATAGTTTTGTGATAAATTAAGGCGACCTGAGATAAAGTGGTACAGGTGCTTTCAGGAAAATTGTTTTCGCAACTCGGAGTTGTATAAAAAGTCAAATTTCGACCACCGAGAATATCCCCGAAAATATTGGGGTAAACTGGGGTAAGTAGCATTTATAAGGCTTAAAGGATTTTTTAATGGCTATCCTTTGACGCTGGAAGTATTGGTATTGAGTAAATGTGACTGGCTGTAGATGACGTAAAAAAAACAGTGTATGTCAGTCCAC
>Ga0222647_1000308_pt1 | contig 24467 bp, 19 predicted proteins | sample AntAcemetagen333_FD_179864 | JGI IMG/M metagenome (GOLD analysis project Ga0222647, IMG submission 179864) | Saline water microbial communities from Ace Lake, Antarctica - #333 | ecosystem: Environmental > Aquatic > Non-marine Saline and Alkaline > Saline | place: Antarctica: Ace Lake...
GGCTTCGATTCCTTAAACCCATATTTAGTAACCTATTAAAATTTTAGCACCCTCGTTTATTTAAAGGCATGCGTGATACAAACCGGCAGTGTAGGGTCAAAAGACCCAACACCACGGGAACAGTGGGTCATTGAGCGTTTCCACTACATATTAAAGAGTGGTATGAACATCGAAAAAGTACAAATAGATGATTCTAAAAGGCTGAAAAATGCTTTACAGCTATATTCCTTGATGGCATGTTTTAAAAATACATAAGCTTGGACAACAAGATTTTCCGTGGTGCAGGGTCTTACGACCCGGCATATTCTCAAACCAAGTAACTAAATATCAAAAACACTCCAAATAGTGCGTCAACTGGACATCACTCTTCCGTTCTAAATAATAAAATCCCGCACTTGAATAAAGGTAATCACCAGGCTTTTCTGCCAACGCCCAGTGAGGCTGCAATGGGTTTTCCGTGGTGCAGGGTCTTACGACCCGGCATATTCTCAAACCAAGTAACTAAATATCAAAAATACTCCAAATAATGCGTCAACTGGACATCACTCTTCCGTTCTAAATAATAAAACCCAGCACTTGAATAAGGGTAATCACCGGGCTTTTCTGCCAACGCCCAGTGGGGCTGCAATGGGTTATTGTGAATATACTTTAATTTAGTTTCTACAATCTCCCGCTTTTCAAGCCAAACATCATCGAAGCCATCCATCCAAATTTTATATTTCTGCCGTTTAACTTGATGGCTCAATTTCTTTAACAGCTCTTCTTTTCCTGATTCCTGTAATAACCGCCGGATGTGCGTTGAAGTAAATTTCTTTAGGTCTCTCATCAAATTACTAAGTTGATTCTCTTCCTCGTTAAATATGATGATAAAGTGTAGGTGGTTCGGCATTATAACGTAACCTAAAATTTCAGCGTTATATTTACCTGCTACAAAATTGATACTACTACTAATCAACTCGAAGAACGGAGGGCTATCGAATATATGATACCAGTGGTTGCAGGTCGTAGTCACGAAAAAGCAACGCTTATGTTTTAATTGGCTTCGATTCCTTAAACCCATATTTAGTAACCTATTAAAATTTTAGCACCCTCGTTTATTTAAAGGCATGCGTGATACAAACCGCCAGTTTCCGTGGTGCAGGGTCTTACGACCCGGCATATTCTCAAACCAAGTAACTAAATATCAAAAACACTCCAAATAATGCGTCAACTGGACATCACTCTTCCGTTCTAAATAATAAAACCCAGCACTTGAATAAGGGTAACCGGGCTTTTCTGCCAACGCCCAGTGGGGCTGCAATGGGTTATTGTGAATATACTTTAATTTAGTTTCTACAATCTCCCGCTTTTCAAGCCAAACATCATCGAAGCCATCCATCCAAATTTTATATTTCTGCCGTTTAACTTGATGGCTCAATTTCTTTAACAGCTCTTCTTTTCCTGATTCCTGTAATAACCGCCGGATGTGCGTTGAAGTAAATTTCTTTAGGTCTCTCATCAAATTACTAAGTTGATTCTCTTCCTCGTTAAATATGATGATAAAGTGTAGGTGGTTCGGCATTATAACGTAACCTAAAATTTCAGCGTTATATTTACCTGCTACAAAATTGATACTACTACTAATCAACTCGAAGAACGGAGGGCTATCGAATATATGATACCAGTGGTTGCAGGTCGTAGTCACGAAAAAGCAACGCTTATGTTTTAATTGGCTTCGATTCCTTAAACCCATATTTAGTAATCTGTTAAAATTTTAGCACCCTCATTCATTTAAAGGCATGCGTGATACAAACCACCAGTGTAGGGTCAAAAGACCCAACACCACGGGAGTATTTGTGAAAATATGCTGCCATCTATTGTAGGTCGTTGTTACAAAGAAGCATCGTTTATGCTTCAGCATTGCCCGATTTCGTAAACCCATTATTATCAAATACTGTGATTTAGAAACAAAAGTAAATAATATAACTAAGGCAGTTCTAACTCAACTATAATTTCTACGCCTGCTAGTTGAAACAACCAACAACACCTAAAACAAGAAGGTCAGCTATCTTATAATGAAGATATTGACTTCGGGAGTGGGCGAATAGAAACACGGGGATGTTATGTCGAGAACAAGTTAGGTCTCTATGATGACCTAGGCTCTTGGAAACATCTCAAAAGCATCATTATAGTAGAATCTAAAAGGGAAGTCAGTAGTAAAGTGAGCTATGAAACCCGCTACTACCTTAGTGATCTGACCCTCGGGGCGGATGAATTCAACAAACTCATTCGCAACCATTGGAGCATAGAAAATAAACTTCATTGGAAGCTAGACGTGGTCTTTAACGAAGGTGCCCAAAGAACAAAATCAGGGAATGCACCACAAAACTTGGCGGCTCTCCGCAAGTTTGCCCTTCAACTTATCAATCAAATGGATGACAAGGAAAGTATCAAGAACCGAAGAAAAATGGCAGGTTGAAATGATAATTACCTCTTGAAAACCTTACAACATTTATAATGCGTTTAACCTGTTGATTCCATAAAACATAACATAAATCTACAAATTTTATTACACAGCACCGAATAAGGCTTTTTTCATTCAGTACGTTTACACTACTATTACGAAATTCTTGTTCCAATTTCGTAGATAAGAAAAAGGTTACGCACTGTTAATATTGGCAAAAGGGATTACTAACTTCGTGCGTCAGATTTATTCACAGAACCAACCCAAACCTATCAAATGAAACCATTCCACAAAGTCGTTGCACTTTCTTTGTTATTTACATTATTAATAAGTCCTTTTGCTGAAGCGGCAAAAAGAGCCTTTTACGAAATCAAGATTTACACCATCAGTAGCCCCGAGCAAGAACAGATAATTGATGCGTACCTCGAAAATGCGTATCTACCCGCCATGCACCGCCAAGGAATTAAAAACGTGGGCGTTTTTAAACCCAGAACCACTACGGATGATGCTGGAAAAAAGGTATATGTATTAACGCCCATCAAGTCTCAAAAACAGCTACTAACTATCAAAAGTAAACTGGCGAGTGACGCTACCTACCAAAGTAATGGGAGTTCCTATATTAATGCGGCACACGATAAAAAGCCTTTTGATCGATTCGAAACGATAATTCTGCGGGCTTTCAGTGAGTTACCTCAGTTGGATTTACCTCAGTTAACAGGCCCCAAAGAGGATAGAGTTTATGAGTTGAGAAGCTACGAAGGTCCAACGGAGAAGCTCTACCGTAAAAAAGTAGAAATGTTTAACGCGGGCGGTGAAGTAAAGCTTTTCAAAACACTAAACTTCAATGCCGTTTTCTACGGCGAGGTAATTACGGGTAGCCACATGCCAAATCTCATGTATATGACTACTTTTGAGAACCAAACAGACCGCGATGAGCACTGGAAAGCATTTGGAAGTTCGCCAGAATGGACAGTGCTAAAAGCTGACCTCCAGTACGCGAATACTGTTTCTAAAAATACACAGTATTTTCTGTACCCAACAGCCTATTCTGATATTTAAGTCGGCCTTTGCCGATGCAACTTATAAAGTTACGTCAAAACTAAAAATCCTCTTTTGCTGTCGCAGAAGAGGCTTTTTAAGAATTATACTAAGTCCTATCGGGACGTAAATTAGACAGCAGCAGCAGCGGCTTCTAGCTTCTGGACCAATACGTGTTTTGGAACGGCTCCAACGATTTTCTCAACCATTTCACCATTTTTAAAAATCATCAACGTCGGAATAGAACGAATTCCGAAATCCATTGGGGTTTTAGAATTGGCATCAACGTCCATTTTTCCTACGATGGCTTTACCTTCAAACTCTCCGGCTATTTCTTCCACAACCGGTCCGATCATCTTACAAGGTCCGCACCATTCTGCCCAAAAATCTACTAAAACTGGTATGTCGGATTTGATGGTTTCCTGAAAATTAGCATCGTTTATTTCAATTGCTTTGTGTGACATTATATTAATTTTTAATTTTGGAGATTAGTAGGTATCTAACAAAATACCCTCATTTTTTAGTTCCAGCTCATAGCAGCTGCCATACTATTCAAAGATTAAACCTTGAAAACAAGAAACTTATGAAAATTATTGACGGTGTTACCAAACTTGATAAAATGGTTACCGAAGACAAAATAATGCAGGCTTTTGAAGACTATTTCCACGATGATGTAATTACGTACAGTTCGGCAGGGGATCGGTCCGAAGGGAAAGCCCAAAAACGGGATTTCCTGCACGGTTTCTTCGAGAATATGAATTCGATTGACGAAGTTACGTTGCACGATACCGTTATTGACGACGATAAAACGTTCTCAGATTTTACTTTTAAGTTTACGAATAAGCAAAACGAAGAGCTTATCTGGAAAGAGATTATTCAACGGACTTGGAAAGACGGACTTGTAACGGACGAATATTACTTTGAAGGCAATATTTCTGACATCAGAAAGGACGTAGAAAGAAGGATTAAAGCGGCAAAGAAGCAAGCAAAAGAGATTGCTAAAAAAGAAGCAGTAAAAGCGAAAGCAGCTAAAATTCCCGCACCAAAGGCGAAGGCAACTCCGAAGAAAGTCGGCACTCCGATAAAAAAAGTGGTTCCAGTCAAAGCTAAAGCAGTTGCAAAAGCAATGAGTCATAATTTGAAATTAGTGGAAGGAGTTGGCCCCAAAATAGAACAATTACTAAAAGCTGACGGAATCAACACATTCACTGATTTAGCAGAGGCGAAGCAAACCAAACTTCAAGCAATTCTAACCACCGCCGGTTCCCGATTTACTATGCACTCGCCCGGAACTTGGCCGCAGCAAGCAAAGCTACTCGCTGACGGAAAGAAAGACGAGCTAAAAAAACTACAAGAAGAATTAAAAGGCGGACGCAAAGCGTAATGTCTCTTTCAAAGAAATGCAACTTCAAGCAGAGTCTTGTTTGAAATGTCACATCGAGCAGCTCAGTCCGCTCAATGTGACATTATATTAGTTGTCTCCTGACCCTACGCCCATTTCACGTGTTCCTGTCCCACAATATTCTTAAATTGACTGACGACTTTCGGTGATAAATCTACTCTGATGGAACGGCTTCTCAATTCTACATCAGCTTGCTCATCGGTATCAAAAATTTGTAGCTTCAAATCAAAATCACCAGGATTTTGACTCGCAATTGCAATTAAGTCGCTAATCTTTTCTTCGTCAATCGTACTCATATCCATCATCAGCCGAATTTCTTTGAAACGCTTACTTTTGATATTCTGCAACAAGTCAATGTCAATTGGCTTGAACTCAAATTCATTTTCGTTCTTCCAGCGGTTCTGCACTTTTCCTCGTAGAAAAAGGAAATTTCCGACGTTCAGGTAATTAGCAAAAGTAACATAGTCATTGCTGAAGAGCATCATTTCGAGCGAGCCGTTGTAATCCTCTATTTTTACAATGGCAAACGGATTTCCGTTTTTAGTTTGACGAACATTTACCGTAGAAACCATTCCACCAATCGCAAATTCACGGTCAAGGTTTTCGGGGTCAAGTACTTCGCCAAGTGGTTTACAGAGTTTCATTTCGATGGAAAACTGATCCAGCGGGTGCCCAGAAATATAGAAACCAACCACTTCTTTTTCGTACTTCAGCTTCTCAATATTTGTCCACTTTTCGGCTTGCGGAACTATTGGTTTTGTAATCGAAAAGCCATCGCCATTCGATGAACCAAACAACGAAGACTGTCCCGCTGCTTTATTTTCGTGGTAATTATTTGCGTAACGAATCAATAATTCTATAAAGCTATTCCTACCCTCGGCTTGCGAGAAATACGTGGCACGGTGTATTTCAACAAACGTATCAAACGCTCCGGCATACGCCAATGATTCGAGTGTCTTTTTATTGACCGTTCGTAGGTTAATGCGACTTACAAATTCGAAAATATCTTTGAATCCACCATCCGCATCCCGAATATCAATAATTGATTCCACAGCGGCATCTCCCGTGCCTTTTATTCCACCGAGTCCGAAACGGATTTCTCCTTTATCGTTTACAGCAAAATGCTTTTGAGATTCGTTTATATCGGGCCCCAAAACGAGAATATTTAACGCCTGACATTCCTCCAGAAAGAAGGTAATTTTCTCAATATTTCCTAAATTAGAAGTCAAAACCGCCGCCATGTATTCTGACGGATAGTGAGCTTTCAAGTACGCCGTTTGGTACGCCACAAAGGCGTAGCAAGTCGAGTGCGATTTGTTAAAGGCGTATTCGGCGAATGCTTCCCAGTCAGTCCATATTTTCTCGCATTTCTTTTCGTCGTACTTACGTTCTCGGATTCCGGCAATGAATTTTTCCTTCATCTTACTCAGCACCGATAGTTGCTTTTTACCCATCGCTTTACGCAATACATCAGCATCACCTTTGGTAAATCCAGCGAGCTTCTGCGACAAGAGCATTACCTGCTCCTGATAAACCGTAATTCCGTACGTTTCACCCAAGTACTCTTCTACTTCAGGCAAGTCATACACTACCTCTTCCTGCCCGTGCTTACGTTTGTTATAAGTCGGAATATACGCCATCGGACCTGGGCGATACAATGCGTTGAGAGCAATAAGGTCGTCGAAACGGTCAGGTCGCATCTCCCGCATGTGTTTTTTCATCCCGTCAGACTCAAACTGAAAAACAGCGTTAGTTTCTCCCCGCTGAAAGAGTGCGTACGTTTTTTTGTCGTCTAAGTGGATATTATCAATATCAATAGTGACGTCGTGGTTCTCCTTGATCATCCGAAGTGCCTCTTTGATAATAGAGAGGTTTTTCAGTCCCAAGAAATCCATTTTGATAACTCCGGCGTCCTCCACTATTTTTCCTTCGTATTGCGTCACGAGGAAATCAGAATCTTTGGAAGTACTTACCGGAAGAATGTTATAGAGAGGCTCGGGGGCAATAATAATTCCGGCGGCGTGGATTCCCGTATTTCTGACCGTTCCTTCCAGTTTTTCAGCTTGCTTCAGCACTGCCGCCGCTAAGTCATTACCGTGATAAAATGCCCGGATTATTTTCACGTTCGCAATCTCGTCGGGTTGCATTCCCATACTCACCAAACTTTTCGGTCCAGTTTCGGGCAGGTGAATAAGTTTCTGAAAATTTATTCGGTAAGCTGGACGATCAGGCACCAGTTTCGCAATGTAATTAGATTCCGAAAGTGGAAATTCCATCACGCGGGCAACGTCTTTAATTGCCGATTTAGTCGCCATCGTACCGTAGGTGATAATCTGGGCAACCTGATGCTTTCCGTATTTTTCAACAACGTAGTCAATTACTTTCTGACGGCCTTCGTCGTCGAAATCTGTATCAATATCAGGCATTGACAAACGTTCGGGATTCAGGAATCGCTCAAACAATAGGTTATACTTTATCGGATCAATATTGGTAATTCCGATGCAATACGCCACCACCGAACCCGCCGCCGAACCACGCCCCGGTCCGACTAAAACGCCCATATTTCGTCCTTCTTCAATAAAATCCATTACGATGAGGAAATATCCAGCAAAACCCATGGTTTTAATCGTGAATAACTCGAAGTCAACGCGTTCACGCACTTCCTCGGTTAATTCACCGTAACGTTTTCTTGCCCCTTCGTAAGTCAAGTGCTTCAAATATTCCCATTGGTTCTCTTTATTATCAACGTGAATTTCAAACTTATCAGGAATCGGGAAATTGGGTAGAAGAATATCTTTTTTTAGATCAATATTCTCAATTTTTCCAACGATTTCGTTCGTATTATCAATTGCTTGCGGCAAATCAGCAAACCTTTGCGTCATTTCCGCCGTATTCTTGAAATAGAATTCTTCGTTGGGAAAAGCAAAACGGGTATTTCGTTTGGAAGCAGAATCGTCGTCGTCGAAATCTTTTTGCTTGGGCGTTGACAGCTTTTCGTTGGTGTTTACGCAAAGCAAAATATCGTGCGAAAGGGCATCGTCTCGGTCTACATAATGACTATCATTAGAAGCAATTACCTTTACGCCGTACTCCTTTGCAAAACGTAGTAATACTTCGTTTACCGTATTTTGATCGGGTATATCGTGTCGTTGCAATTCCACGTAAAAATCTTCCCCGAACCGATCGTACCACCACTCAAACTCTTTTCGTGCCGTGGCTTCATCCTGACGCAAAATCGCTTGCGGAATCATCGCCCCGATGCAGCAAGTAGTCGCAATCAGATTTTCTTTATACTCTTCTATCAACGCCTTCGTGACTCGCGGGTACTTGGAGTACAAGCCATCCATGTAACCAATGGAACACAGTTTTGAGATATTTTTGTATCCCTGCTCGTTTTTTGCCAGTAGTAATTGGTGATAGCGGCGGTCTTTCTTTTCTTTCGTGAATTGCTTAATCGTGTGGTCTTCCACCACGTAAAACTCACAACCAATAATCGGTTTTACTTTATGCTGGTTTGCCTTCGCTACAAAGTCAAATACCCCAAACATATTTCCGTGATCCGTGATGGCAACGGCGGGCATATTATCGGCAACAGCTTTTTTCATCAAACGGTCAATGTTCGACGCTCCATCAAGTAATGAAAATTGAGTATGGTTGTGTAAATGGGAGAATTGCATGAATCAGTAGGTTTTAGTCAAAATTACGACTTTGCTACTCTTCCAACAAACGGGAGGAAAATTAATACTCACGGGGAAGCAAATAATTTTCTAATGAATTAATTCCCCGTTGCAAAGTACGGTTACGGTGGTTGCCTTAGCTGAGTCTGTCAACTCATAGCCAGTCTAGTTTCCCTTCTTCATCGTACCTAAAGACGTAGCGGAACGAGTTGACCGCAGACTCATTAGTAACCAAGGTAGCAGATTTAATCTTACCCGTGAGGTCAACTTTGAATTGAGCACCGATATCTCCATTATAAAGACACTCCAAGTAGTGTATCAACGCTAATAAATTTTTCTCGTCCAAATAATAAAACCCCGCGATGTAATATCCCACTCAAATTTGCTAAATACAGAAAGTATGACGAAATTTGCAGCCCGATTCAATTTTACATACAATTTAAACTGTTTAGTAATGCCAAAGCAAAAAACAAATTCGGGAGCGAAAAAACGCTTTAAACTTACCGGAACTGGTAAAATCAAGCGTAAACATGCGTTCCACAGTCATATTTTGACTAAAAAATCAACCAAGAGAAAGCGTATTTTAGCTTCTACCGGTCTCGTAAGCGAGCCAGATGAGAAGCGTATCAAAGCGTTATTAGCTCTTTAATTTAGAATTTATTTAGGTTATTTAAGTTTCACCGGACACACGGCATCCAAAGAATACGATAAGACGTATCGCCCGAGTCAAAAACAATTAAAATTATGCCACGTAGTGTCAATCATGCAGCTTCTAAAGCACGCAGAAAAAAAATTATTAAACTAGCGAAAGGTTATTTCGGACGTCGTAAAAACGTTTGGACAGTCGCCAAAAATGCTGTTGAAAAAGGTTTAGTTTACGCCTACATTGGTCGTAAGCAAAAGAAACGCAGCTACCGTCGTTTGTGGATCGTCCGTATCAATGCGGGTGCTCGTCAATACGACATGTCGTACAGCGTTTTCATGAATAAATTGAAAACAGCAGGTATTGAACTAAACAGAAAAGTACTCGCCGATTTAGCAATGAATCACCCGGGTGCTTTCAAAGCAATTGTAGATAAAGTAAAGTAAGAATCGGTTTTACTTTTAGGAAAAGGGGAGCAAATTGCTCCCCTTTTTTTGTGACCAACGCATCAGGTATTCGTCATAGGTTCAGAATTAAAATAATTCATTTCATTTCATTTCTAAGAAAACAAGTAACAGATATGGTAGAGGTTCTTCAGTCATTAATTCAGCAGTTCGGTCAAGATGCAGTAGTAAACAACGCAGATGTTCCGGATCAATTAAATAACGATGTACAAAGTGAAGTCATGAGTGGCATTGTAAGCGGCCTTAGTGAGCAAGCAACCTCTCAAGGTGGTTTGGGGGGATTAATGAGCTTATTTACCGACACCGGTGCTGCCGCAAGCTCATCGAGCTTGATGAGTAACCCAATCGTTTCTATGATTTCACAAAGTGTAATCGGAAATCTAATGCAAAAATTCAACTTATCTAACGGTGCTGCTTCGGGCGTGGTTGGCAATATGCTCCCGAATGTTCTTAGCGGACTGATTTCCAAAACAAACGACCCGAACGAAAGCGGCATCGACATGAGCAGTATCATGGGTATGCTTTCCGGTGGAAAAACTACCGGCATTGACTTCAGTTCAATTATGGGAGCAGCCAGTGGGGCAATGGCAGACGGTAAGCTTGATATGAGCGATTTGATGAATCTTGCTTCTGGAAGCGGAGATAAAGAGAAAAAAAGCAGCGGGTTAGGCGGTCTGATTGGCGGCCTGTTCGGCAAATAATAATTCCTTTCTTCTTGGTGAACTCAGCTTCTTGAAACGAAGCTGAGTTTTTTTTATAACTTTATCCTGTTATCTGCTCACTTCGAAGCACAAGCAAGATGAAAATAAGGTGCATCATTATAGTAATAGCTTACTTAATTTCCCCCAACGTATTCGGTCAACTCATCGTAGATTTTCCGCTCGAAAAAGGAGTGTATCAACGTGATAATAATAATACTTTAGACGTTACTATTTCTGGTCGATACACAGATACTCTAACTACGACAATCCAAACCCGCTTATTGAATGCATCAAGCAATCAACCTGTTTCCGGATTTGATTGGCAGGCATTTCCCAGTTTCGCCGAACTCGGGAAGTTTTACGGAATATTATCAAATGTTCCAGGCGGAACATATCATTTACAAATCAGGAACCTGAATGGCCTTTTCCCGATTGATACTTTTCAGGTGAATAATTTGGGCATCGGTGAAGTATTTATGGTTTCGGGGCAATCAAATGCGGCGGGGTACCAAGAATTTGGTTCGATTAGTGCCCAAAGTAATGATGTAGTAACTCATAATTACAGCGATGATCAAACACACGGAACTAATACAACCAACATTCCCTCCTTCCCAGTTTTGTCCAAAATTGAATTCGATACTTATTTATCCGAAAAAGGACAATCCTCTTGGTGTTACGGCAAATTGGGCGATTTGCTTACCGCTCGCTTAGGGGTTCCTGTGAGTTTTTTCAACGGAGCATCGGTAGGAACTTCCACAAAAAACTGGAAGGAAAGTGCCCAAGGTCTGCCAACAACGCATGAATACTTCGACGCTCAGTACGGAGGGTTAGTCGGAATGCCCTACGTGCATCTAAAGAACATTCTTCATTACTACGCAACCCAATTTGGTACCCGTGCGAATCTTTGGCACCAAGGTGAAACGGATACGTTTAAAAATTACTCCACCCAATATTACGCTGATAACCTCACTATTGTAAAGAATCAAACTAGGACCGACTTTCATCAAGATTTATCTTGGGTTGTTTCACGGGTTTCTTTCAACGGTACTACAACAAGTGATTTGATTATTGGCGGTCAGAATACAGTAATCCAAGCTGACCAAAATACATTTTACGGACCTTACACGGATAATATCACGTACCGAAACCCCCAAGAGGGCGATAACGTACACTTTTTTGGTCCGTCGCTGATTAACTTAGCTAATGAATGGGATTTGGAACTCGACGCAAGCTTCTTCCAAAACTCCACACCAATTACTCCGAAACCTATTCAGGAAATAAAACTCCGTTACGAAAACGGTTTAGTTTGGTTAATTGCTCCGTCAAATTTTGCGGCGTACCGCTGGATAAACATTACCAACGGTAATAAGAATTACGAACAAATCCCCGAATCAACCAAAGCCATTCTGAAGAGAAGTACCGGAAAATTCATCTGCTACCTAACCGAAGCAAATGGCAATATTATCACGTCGCAAGTCATTGATGCGGAAACTGCGGTAAATTTCTACACTAAAAATCCGTCCGTTTGCGAAGGGATAACCTACTTATCAGATTTGACAGAAAGTAGCCTAACGAGTCAGTATAAGAAAGACATTTCACAAAATAACACTACGCTGAGCATCGACGATGAGCAATTTACTAAAGGGTTGGGTTCACACAGCTATTTCAAGATAACCTATAATCTACCAGCAAATGTCTACAAGAGGTTTAAAACATTTGTGGGAATAGATGACAGCATAACGTCGTCTAACTGCATATCTCACCATGGTGTCGTTTTCAAAGTTTACGGAAATGACCTGATCAATCCACTTTTTATAAGCTCGGTTCTGAACGCGGATTCACCCGTGCAATACATCGATTTACAAATCAGCAGTCAAAGTTCGCTTACGCTCGAAGTTGAGCAAGTTGGAGGTATTAACTGCGACCACGCCAATTGGGCAGATGCCAAACTAACTTTCGACGAAATTACTCCACCCGTAATTCTGAGCGATAAATCCACCGTAAATAAAAATCAGTTAGTTAATCTCTCAGCTTCCGTAGCTTGTCAAAATGGGTCGGCACTTCGGTGGTCGGATGGAAATTCGATTGCTGTAAATCAAAAGAGCCTGTCAACTACTGACACTTATTTTGCCACGTGCGTTGCGACAAATAATTGCCAGAGTAGTCGTTCGAATATAATTTCTATAAAAGTACTAAACGACTGCGAAACAAATTATCAACTCATATCTCCGGCAGATGATTTAAGCCAAAATGGGCTTCGTCTTAGCTACGGAGCGAGTAACTCAGTTCAAGCATCGAACAAACTTCAAAACGGGGTTAACGTAAGCTTTGACGCAGCAAAGTCAATTACCCTGTCACCTGGTTTTGTTTCCGATTCTGGCACAAATTTCACGGCACAAATTGGCGGTTGCATAAATTAACTTGTCAAAAAAACCTCAAATATGACATTATGTCATAAAATGTTTGACACTTTTCCCGTTGGCATATTCATTGTTGATTGATAGTCAAATGAGTAATTAACATAACATTGGATAAATAGAATTATGGGAAAAATAATCGGAATTGACTTGGGTACTACCAACTCTTGCGTTGCCGTAATGGAAGGTAATGAACCCGTAGTAATAGCAAACAGTGAGGGAGCACGCACAACTCCTTCTATCGTTGCATTTTTAGAAAACGGCGAGAAGAAAGTAGGTGCTCCAGCGAAGCGTCAAGCAATCACAAATCCTAAAAACACAATCCAATCGATTAAGCGTCTTATGGGTAAGCGTTTTGACGAGGTTTCAAAGGAAATTAAGCAAAGTGCTTACGACGTTGAAAAAGGATCAAACAATACGGCACGTGTTAGAATTGGAGATCGTAATTATACTCCACAAGAAATATCGGCATTTATTCTTCAGAAAATGAAGCAAACCGCCGAAGATTATTTAGGAACAGAAATCACTGAAGCTGTGATTACCGTACCCGCGTACTTTAACGATGCAGAACGTCAGGCAACTAAAGAAGCTGGAACAATTGCTGGACTTGAAGTAAAACGGATTATCAATGAGCCAACTGCCGCCGCTCTTGCTTACGGAATGGATAAGCAAGGCAAAGACATGACTGTTGCTGTATTTGACCTTGGTGGTGGTACTTTTGATATTTCTATCCTTGAATTAGGAGACGGCGTATTTGAAGTAAAATCAACCGATGGCGATACGCACTTGGGTGGTGATGACTTCGATCAGACAATTATTGACTGGTTAGCCGAGGAATTTAAGAAAGATGAGGGTATAGACCTCCGCCATGATGCAATGGCTCTTCAACGTTTGAAAGAAGCCGCTGAGCGGGCTAAAGTTGAGCTTTCTAGCTCAAACCAAGCCGAAATCAACTTACCTTATATATTCCCAGTTGATGGTGTACCTAAGCACTTAGTGCGAACACTTTCACGGGCGAAGTTTGAACAATTAGCGGATAAGCTTTTCAAACAAATGATGGAGCCTTGCAAGAAAGCAATGAAGAACGCTGGATTTGACAAGTCAAAAATTGACGAAGTAATCTTAGTGGGTGGCTCAACCCGTATTCCTAAAGTACAGGAAGAAGTTGAAAAGTTCTTTGGTAAAAAGCCATCAAAAGGTGTAAACCCCGACGAAGCAGTTGCCATCGGAGCAGCGATTCAAGGTGGAGTACTAACCGGAGAAGTGAAAGATATTCTTTTGCTTGACGTAATTCCACTTTCTTTAGGTATTGAGACAATGGGTAGCGTGTTTACTAAAATGATTGAGTCGAACACAACTATTCCAACAAAGAAAGTTGAGGTATTCTCAACCGCCGCTGATAATCAACCATCAGTAGAATTGCACGTATTGCAAGGTGAGCGTCCGTTAGCAAGTCAGAACCGTACATTAGGACGTTTCCACTTAGACGGAATTCCACCCGCACCACGTGGCTTACCACAAGTAGAGGTTACGTTTGACGTAGATGCCAACGGTATCTTGAGCGTTACAGCGAAAGACAAAGGAACCGGAAAAGAGCAAAATATTCGTATCGAAGCTTCAAGCGGGCTGTCGGATGCTGAAATTCAACAGATGAGAGAAGAGGCGAAAGCCAACGAAGAAGCGGATAAGATAGAGAGAGAGAAAATTGAAAAGGTGAACGCCGCTGATTCAATGATTTTCTCAACCCAAAAGCAGCTAAGCGAATACGGCGATAAACTTTCTGAGCCAAATAAAACGGCGGTTCAGGGTGCTTTAGCCGAGTTACAAGCCGCCCACGGTACGAAAGACATTGCCGCAATTGATGCCGCAATGGAGAAAATCAACGCCGCGTGGCAAGCCGCTTCGCAAGAAATGTACGCCGCACAGCAACCCGAAGGTGGAGCAGAAGCCCCAACCAACGGAGCAGAAGGCAGCGAAGATTCAGCGGACGAAAGTGTAACCGACGTGAACTTTGAAGAAGTGAACGAAGACAAAAAATAATCGCTTTTTACAAGGTATAGTTGTGAAGAAAGCCCCCGCATTTGCGGGGGCTTTCTTCATAATAATCTGTTTAAGAAATCCGTAAAGTTATCTGTTTGGCAACCATCGTTCGGTAACTAAAAGACAACCGTCTTAATTTGTTTGAGACACACAGGAACACCCAAATGAAAAAGCTTTGTGATAGAAAAAGCTTCAATTGGATCATATCAATGAGAGTTAAAATTATTTTAGAGTCACTTCTTTCTACCGAAAGGTCGCATCGATGGTCCTGAGATAAAGAAAAGCCCCGCGTAGCGAGGCTTTCAGCTAAGTAATATTAAACATCTCAAAAAGTATCCCCGTATCCTTCCTCAAAAAAACGGCTTGAAGTACTGATTTCATCTAACTTCTCTGACTTACGATCAATCAGTTTTTTCAAAACGGCTATTTGACCCGTATGATACAAGTCGTGGTGAATGATTCCGTGAAGGAGCGTATAATAATCATATTCCGTTCCCGGTACGTTTTCCATCAGAAAATCGTCCGTTTTATCCATCAGGACGCTGAGTAGTTCGTCGTGGCTCAAACTCATTTCCATGAGTAAAGTTTCCAACTCAAACTTGTCTATCTTACCAAATTTGCCAAAATCTTTGTCCCCAATAATTTCGTACTTTTCGTTACCATTAACCTTCTGAATCGCGAAGATACGCCAGCTTGTCATATGATAAATCAGTTCAGCAATGGTGTGAACATTTCCTAATTTAAACTCGGCCTGCTTCGGTTTTACAGGCTTAATAACCTCCAAAGCTGACGGTCCGTGCCAAGCTCCTCCGTGAAAGGCGGCGTTTAAAAGTTTGACAATTCGTCCGACTAAATAGTTATTTTCGTTGCTTTCCATGTTTGGAATATACTTTATTATTTCAAATAAACCTATTCCCAAAGAACCCAAATCATTCCCAAATGATACGTATCGTGTTGCATCAATCCGGTCAATACTTTGTAAAAATCATAGAATTCTCCGGCTACCCTTTTTTCGAGCAGTGAATCATCCTTCGTTTCTAATAGCTCAATAAGTTGCTTATGTGTTTGCTGTAAATCAGCCACGAGGTTTTTCCAGTTCTCTTTTGAAGTTTCTGCGGCGGTTCCCCAATTTTCCTCTTCGGTTTTTAAAGCGAATTCAATATTGTCGGCTAACTTCTCAATGATGAATTTCCGCCAAGCCACCATGTGAAAAATTAATTGGGCGATGGTCCGTTTCGAAAAACCTTGTTTCGTGTCAACAGTGTCGATGGGTAAACTATTGATAATTTCCATTACCGACGGACCGTGCCAAGCATCCCCCCTAAAAACGGTGTCTATATTTTCAATAATTCGTTCGAGTTCCTTATTGCTCATTCAGCTATTTTTTACAAAATTGATAAAATTAATTTAAATCACGAACAAATAGGAAAATGTAACGGGTAAAATACTGGGCTTCTCTGGGTAAAACGACTCATAATTAGTGCCGTATGTCTCAAAAAAAACATTTGTGTTGCCGGAACAAACTTCCTGGGTTACTTTTATGGAAAAACAATACTTGAGCCCGTATGAAAAAACATCTTTTATTATTGCTCCTCTTAGCATCTACGACTACGCTTTTCGCCCAACGGAAATCGAAACGGACTGTTAACGAGGAAGTTGCAAAATCTTCTGTAGATAAACCAACTTTACCCTTACAAACCTTGAAATGGCGGAATATCGGGCCATTCCGCGGTGGGCGTTCGTTAGCCGTGGCGGGGCATCAATCTGACCCCCTCACCTACTACTTTGGAGCGGTTGGCGGCGGCGTGTGGAAAACAACCGACGGCGGAGCAAATTGGGGATGTATCTCCGATTCTATTTTTCAATCCTCCTCCGTTGGAGCAATTACGGTTGCACCGTCTGACCCGAATGTAGTTTACGTCGGAATGGGAGAAGCAGATATGCGTTCCAATATTTCGTTCGGAGATGGAATGTACAAGTCTACCAACGGCGGAAAAACGTGGAAGCATATCGGTCTTGAAAAGGCAGATGCCATCTCCACAATTGCCGTTCATCCAAAAGACGAAAACACACTTTTTGTGGCTTCGGTTGGAAACCCATTTGCATCAAATCCTGAGCGGGGCGTTTTCAAATCAACCGATGGAGGCGAAACGTGGAAACACGTTTTAGCAATCGACGACAGCACCGGAGCGTACCATGTAAAAATTGACGTGAATAATCCACGAATTGTTTACGCTACCACGTGGCAAGCTTACCGCAACGGGCACTCTATGAGCAGTGGCGGCAAAGGCTGCGGCATTTACAAGTCAACCGACGCCGGCGAAACGTGGCTACCCATTCACAAAAACCCTGGTTTACCAAAAGGTATGCTCGGCAAAATGGGAATCGCAGTTTCTCCCGCAAATTCAAACCGTTTGTACGCGATTATCGAGAATAAAAACGGCGGACTTTTTACATCAGAGGATGCCGGAGAACATTGGAAGCTCGTAAACGACGATAAAAACCTGTGGCAACGCCCGTGGTATTATATGAATATTGCGGCTGACCCAAAAAATGAAATGGGTATTTTTGTAATGAACGTAAGTTCATTCAAGTCAGAAGACGGTGGTAAAAACTTCAACCGAATCAGCGTTAACCACGGAGATACCCACGACGTTTGGGTAAACCCAACCAACCCAATGAACTTTATTATTGGTGACGACGGCGGCGGTGAAGTAACTTTCAACGGCGGAAAAACGTTTTCGGAACTTGATTTCCCAACCGCCCAGTTTTACCACGTCAGCGTTGATAATGATTTCCCGTACAATATTTACGGAGCACAGCAAGACAACAGTTCTGTGAGAATTAAAAGTCGCTCAACAAGTTACGGAATCACCGAAAAAGATTGGTATCCAGTAGCGGGTGGCGAAGCGGGTTATATCGAAGCCGATCCCCGAAATTCAAAAATCACGTACGGCGGCGAATACGACGGTTCACTTTCCCGTCATAACGCAGAGAACGGCGAAAATCGTGATATTTCGGTTTATCCCGAATCAAATATGGGCCATACTTCAGCAATGAAAAAATACCGCTTTCAGTGGACGTATCCCATCGTTTTTTCTCCACACAATCCACAGAAGCTTTACGTAACATCGCAGTACGTGCACGTTTCAATGGATGAAGGACAGTCGTGGAAAGTTATCAGTCCTGATTTAAGTCGTAACGATCCAAAGACAACTGGAAACACCGGCGGCCCAATTACATTAGACCAAACGGGTGCAGAAATTTATGCAACAATTTACGCATTGGCAGAGTCGAAAACCGAACCTGGACTAATATGGACGGGAAGCGACGACGGCTTAATTCACGTTTCAAAAGATAACGGAGCAAACTGGGAGAACGTCTCGATTCCAACTTCCCTCCTTCCCGATTTTGCGATGATAAGCATCATTCACCCATCGGAAACGGTGAAAGGGAAAGTCTACGTAACCGCAACTCGTTATATGAGCGGCGACCGCAAGCCTTACCTATTCAAGTCAACTGATTACGGAAAATCTTGGACAGCAATAAATAACGGAATTCCAACCGACGAATACACCCGTGTGATGCGGGACGACCCAACGATGCCCAACTTGCTTTACGCAGGAACCGAAAGGGGCATTTACTATTCAACCAACGACGGAAATTCGTGGGAATCATTGAAATCGAATTTGCCCATTACTTCGGTAAGGGATTTGCAAGTTCAGGCTCGTGAATCTGACTTAGTAATCGCTACGCACGGACGTTCATTTTGGGTAATGGATGACTTGACTCCATTATACGATTTAATGAAGAATAAGGACATTACTGAAAAGGAAATGCACCTTTTCTCCCCGAGAGCTACGTATCGCATGAAAGGCGGCGGCAGGCAACGCGGAAATGCCGCCTACGGTCAGAACCCAGCGGCGGGGGTGGTATTAAATTACCACCTTAAAGGAAAGCCCAAAAATGAATTAAAGCTTACGTTTATAAATACCGCGAAAGATACTATCGTGACGTATTCAAGCAAATATTTCGTGAACGGCAAGCCGCCAAAAGCAGACGATCGGTTCTACGACGATGAAGAAGACAAAGAGCCCAACGGATTGCTTTCTACGAATGTTGGAATGAATCAATTTGAATGGAATATGCGGCACAAAAGTGCCACGCCACTAAAGGGTGCTGACACACCGATTTGGTCGGGTAATACAAGCGGACCGCAAGTACCACCGGGAAGCTACACCGCTACACTTACGAATGGCGACGAACTGATTCAAACCATTGACTTTGAAATCATTCCTGATCCGAATGTAACTACGTCAAAAGCTGACTTCGCGGAGCAATACACTTTGTCGAAGCAGGCTTTTGATAAACTGGACGAAACGCACAAAGGAATCAACAAACTCCGTGATATTAAGAGCAGCATTGAGAAGTTCAACAAATCGGTAGGTGATTCAACTTTGAAGGAAGAATTTATCAAATTCACGAAACCAACGATTAGTAAAATTGATAGTTTAGAGCAGCTATTGGTCCAAAATAAAGCCGTTGCTTTTCAGGATTTATTGGCGTACCCAATCCGTTTGAACGATAAACTAGCGGGCGTGAAAAGTGCCATCGAAAGTGCTGACGCAAAACCAACCGCAGGAACGTACGCAGTACTCGCTTCCTTATCGAGTCAGGTTGACGCGGTTCTTAAAGAGGTGACCAAAATCGAAAAGGAATTCGTACCTGAATTTAACCAAAAGGTAGCGGAGAATAAAATTCCTGCCATTGTGGTTGAGTAGAATTTAACTTAAAACTATTGGACGAAGCAAAAAACAGTTAATTCCAATTATTACTGCATTGTTTATTACTTTTTGGCTGGGGTTATGTTTTATCGTGTCGTCAAAAGCACGTGGGGAATGTTGACCAAATTCCTTTATATTTCATATATGGATCAGTAAAAGGTTCAAAGCGAAACGAAGAACTGGAAAACTCTTAAAAGAGCGAAATCTGAAATAAGAAGTAATTCTGGATTGAAAAAAAAGTGCCGTTCAGAATTGAGCGGCACTTTTTTTATGTAATATAGCTGTATGGTATTTTTCGGGTTTCAAACTGTCCTATCTTATTCACAGGATTTACGCTAAACTTGGTCTAACTAACTTTCAAAATCAGCTGATATAATTCACTGCCATTTGAAATTAGACTGCAAGTATCGAAGAGAGTGAACCATTAGGTCTTAGGCAAATACCACAAGTTGATAATAGATTATTAAAGTGAAACTTCGGATTTGGCAGAATTCATGGTTTCCATAAGAGTTAGGTTGTACTTCTTACATTAATCCCGGAATCTCTACGCTACATGAAGTTATATATTCAGAATATGGTGTGTCTTTGCTGTAGAATGATGGTAGAGACTGAACTAACTAAAATGGATTTACAATTCACAAACCTCGAACTGGGTGAGGTCAATTTGGCAAAACCAATTACGCAAAGTCAACGAACGCACCTCGGAAGTGTTCTACACGTATATGGATTAAAGTTAATGGACGATGAAAAAGAAATTCTGGTTGAAAAAATTGTTACCATCATCGTAAAAATGATTCACGAAACAGACGAAATCCCAGTTACTAACTTTTCAGTATATCTAACAAATCAGCTAAATCAAGACTATCATTCGCTATCGACATTGTTTTCACAAACAAAAGGTATGACGATCGAGCATTTCATTATTCTTCATAAAATAGAGCGAGTAAAGGAGCTAATTACGTACAATGAATTGAGCCTGACCGAGATTGCTTTCAAATTACATTATAGCAGCGTGGCACATTTGTCCAATCAATTCAAGAAAGTCACAGGTCTTCGCCCTACGTCCTTCAAGAAGTTCAAAGACAAAACACGTAAGTCCTTAGCGAAAATTTAATACCGTACTCCTTGATACTAATCGTGTAATTCAAATACCTAATTGTGTAACAGCCCCGCCAACTAAATATCCATATTTGTAAAGCAGTGGAAATACTTCTATTGTGAAAGCAAAATGGCATGAAAAATAATTCAGAATTACAAAAGGATGTCCAAAACGCAATTCAGTGGGAACCGTTATTACACGCCGCCGAAATTGGCGTTGTGGCAAAAGATGGGATTGTTTCACTTACAGGAATTGTGGATAGCTTACCCAAAAAATTAGAAGCAGAGAACGCAGCTAAAAAGGTGGTTGGTGTAAATGCTCTGGTCGAAAACATTATCGTGAAATTTCCCAGCTCATGGAGTAAAAGCGATGCTAAAGTCGCACAAGAGATACTGCACGGTATTAGGTTAAATTGGGCAGTTCCGGACAATAAGGTTTCTGTAAAAGTAGAAGATGGATGGGTCACAATTAGCGGAGAACTTCCGTGGAATTACCAACGTGAAGCCACTAAGAACTCGGTAAAGCACCTGATTGGAGTAAAAGGTATTACCAATAATATCGAAATCAAATCTGAACGACACGACAAGATTGAACAAAAAGAAGTTGAAGACGCGATTGCAAGAAGCTGGAACATAGGTAATCACAATATTTCGGTACAAGTTTCTGGAACAACGGTTACACTTACTGGATCGGTACATTCTTGGTATCAGCATGACGAAGCCGCAAAAATCATGTGGAATACACCTGGAGTCTGGCACGTTGAAAACGAACTGACCGTTGAGCACTACCCTCTTTAGTGGCTTAAATTTATGAAGTGAAAAAGGAACTGCTTCGCTTTGTGTACACCTCTTGACAAGTACCCAAAATAGCCTTCACTTTAGACTACCAAAGTATAGCTCACTTGTCCTAATTAAATCAAAAACGCTCTCCATACAGGAAGTATCAAGTCGCGTATTGACTTTACCTAATCATGTAATTCAAATACCTAATTGTGTAACAGCACCGCCAGTTAAATAAGCATCTTTGTAAAGCGACGGAGATACTTCTATTGTAAAAAGAATAACATGGAAAGTAATTCAGCATTATAAAGAGACGTCCAAGTCGCGATTAATTGGGAGTAGTTTAATCAGAAAAGTAGCAGCTAAAAAAGTGGTCGGCGTAGAAGACCTCGTTGAAAATATAGAGGACATAATTGAAAAGTAGATGACCACGCTATTTCGGTTAGTGTTTTAGGGACAACAGTAACGCTTAGCGAATCGGTACACTCTTGATATCAGCATGGCAAAGCCGCAAAAACCACGTGGAATACACTCGAAATCTGGCAGGTAGAAAACGAATTAGTTGTAGACCATTGCCTCCGCCTCCAAAGGAATAGAGTAAAGAGAGAAAACCATCGGCTGCTACTTTTCGAACTAAACTACGAAATCATTCATCAAATAGCTTAAACCAAAGATATTATGAAAACAAAACAAGAGTTAGAACAGGATATTATTACGATGACTAATACCATTCGGTTGGATTTCCCTGAGCTGTATAAATACGCTTCTGAAATACCGATAAAAGGTTTGGGAAATGATGAATTAACCATCCAAAATCTTGAAGAGTACTATTTGTCTCTAAAAGGGCTTGTGACTGAGTACGCTAAAACACACAAGCGAGAGGAAGACCACAAAAAACTTGACCCATCATAGTGTCCAGAATGCCCTATTTATCCTTCGCCAAACGATATTTACCAATATGATAAATGGGTGGTTTGATGAACAAAAAAGGTTTTGAGGGTGATTAAGCGGGAGATGACTTAAATGTATCAAAATTAGATAATCGGCAAGAAAGCGTCGGGAGTGAAGATGAGCAAAATAACTACTACAGTTTGGGTAAGGAGAACGATTTAAAAGAAGACAGAAATTAACAATATTATAATTTAAAAGCTTTATAACCATGAAAATTCAATTTAATACAGACAAAACAATCACTGGCAACGAAGAAAGCGAGAATTACTTTACCACATTAATAAACGATAGTCTTAAAAGGTACGAATCGAATATTTCCAGAGTAGAGGCTCATATTTCAGATGAAAATGGCAGCAAAAAAGGAGGAGATGATATCCGGTGTTTACTAGAAGTCAGGATAGAAGGCCGACAGCCACTGGCAGTCACCTGCGGTGCTACAACCGTAGAGAAGTCAGTATCAGGTGCGATAGAAAAGCTAAAAAGTAGCTTAGAAACTGCACTGGGACGGCTTCAAAATCACTAATAAGTCAGGTATATATTGGAATAATGCGTCTGGAGTATTTTATATTGAGGCTTGAATATTATCTGCCATTAAAACATAGAGTTTTAGCGTCAAAAGATACCGAATCAAAAAATAGCATTTGTAGGTTAGTAACGTCTCCATTACTACGAATTACTACAAGGCTGATAAACACTAACACTACGTAATCCTGCTAAAACTGTCACCTCAGAAAAATTACCACTTCAGAAGCTAATAACACACCATTTCAAATTAGGTGAAATCATAAAAGCGTACAAAATTCTGGAAATACTGCCGAAGAAAAAGCCCTGAAAATAATTTTAACAGTCTAAACGGAGGTTGATTTTAATCACAATTAAAATTCAAACAAAATGAAACGAAGCATAAACAGTTTATTAGGCTATATCATTACAGGAACTGATGGTGAAGTTGGAAAAGTAGACGAGTTCTATTTCGATGACCGCACCTCAACCATTCGGTACATAATTGTAAAAACGGGAGGTTGGTTTTCTGAAAAAAGAGTTTTGATTTCACCCGAAGTGGTTCAAAAAGCTGAATGGGAGTCAAAAACATTATCTGTAAATCTTACTCAGGAAAAAATTAAAAACAGCCCTAATATAGACACAGACAAACCTGTCTCACAACAACAGGAAGAGTTTATCCGAGGATACTACACCCTGCCCGCCTATTTCGGATACGGAACGAGCGGGTACTGGGGACTTGGCATCTGGGGGTATCCGACTGTCGGAGAATTAACAGTACAAAAGGACATTCAAGAAGTGAAACCAAAAAAGCACTTATCTGAAAATTCGCACCTGCGAAGTACGCATGAAGTAACGGGTTATGACATTCACGCCTTGGATGGTGACATAGGAAAAGTGAATGACTTTGTAATTGATGACATAACCTGGAAAATTCAATTTCTTGTGGTGGAAGCAGGCAACTGGCTTTTTGGAAAAAAGGTGCTTTTTTCACCTGATAGAATCAAAGAAATAGATTGGAAAACTGGTGCTGTGATTATCGATACTACCATTGCCCAAGTGAAGAACAGCCCAGAGTATAACCCAGAACTGGAATTAACTCACCCCTTCGAGACTTGACGACCAATATAACGACAGCGAAAAACAACTAATTCTACTACTTTAAATAAAATATGAAAAATATGAAAAATTTAATCTCAACTACTTACCACATCGTGGGCATGAATTCAGGAGATTGTACCACAACTGTAGAAAACAAACTTGATTCGGTAGCAGGGGTCATATCCGTAAAAATTGACCCAGCAAAAAAGGAAGCAAAAATCACTTCTAACGAGGATATTCAAATGGATGCGTTAGAACAAGCATTGGTTGGCACCAAGTACTACATTGCCAAACAAACAATAAACCCGTAGTGCATTTAGACAATGCAGGTTTTTAAGTTGTTGATTTTCTTACCTTGCCTTAAGTTTATGAGTTGAATTATTGTCAGTGAAGTGATCTTCGTAAGTATCCTTGTTTTGAACCCAGC
>Ga0222647_1000315_pt1 | contig 24248 bp, 9 predicted proteins | sample AntAcemetagen333_FD_179864 | JGI IMG/M metagenome (GOLD analysis project Ga0222647, IMG submission 179864) | Saline water microbial communities from Ace Lake, Antarctica - #333 | ecosystem: Environmental > Aquatic > Non-marine Saline and Alkaline > Saline | place: Antarctica: Ace Lake | collected...
ATGTCAATGACCTTAATAACTTGATTATCAAATTTTTAGATGAAGTGCCACAAAAAATTAATAATTATCCTATTCTACAATTACTCAGCAAAAAAAATTCTTTTGAAGAAAGTGTATAGGAGTGAAATCTAATACAGATAAATTCAAGGCGGCTTATCATTTGAGTGATGGTCACTTATCTCGTAAAATAATTGCTAACAGTCCTTTTCCTATAGAAAAAATAAAAGCAGTTTCAAGTAGAATATTTTATGGCGGACGAGCAAAAAGAGTTTATATAAATGATGAGAAGTTTGGTATTCCTTTCGTGGAAAGTTCAGATATGTTAAAATCTGATTTTTTTAATTTAAAACTTATATCTAAAAAATACACAAAAAATTTAGATGCGTTTTTTGTAAAAAAAGGCTGGACTTTAGTTTCAAGGTCTGGGACTATTGGAAATACAGCGTACACCAACAAAGAATTTGACGGAAAAGCAGCATCAGAACATATTATCAGAGTTATTCCTAATGATAAAATTTATTCAGGATATTTATATGCTTATTTAAGTTCTAAATATGGATATAACTTATTAACACAAGGTACATTTGGTGCGGTTATTTTGCATATCGAACCTGATTATATCGCTGATTTACCAATCCCCCTACCTCCCGAAGGACAGCAACAAGCAATTCATAACTTAATCGAACAATCGGCTACGCTTAGAGAAGAAGCGAATGTGTTGTTGAGAGAAGAGATTGAGAAGAAGTATTATACAGAAGAAAAGAAGGAAAAGGTCTTTATCATAAATGCAAAAGATATTTTCAATGGTGATAAATATACTAACGAAAAAAGGTTGGAAGTTGATTATTATCAACCTAATACTCAAAAAGGAATTGAAAAGATAAAAGAAGAGAATTGGGCTTTATTAGGTGATTTATGTTCAGATATAACAATTTCTAATTTAAGAGCAAGAACATTTGTAAAAAAAGGAATTACACTTTTCACGGGACAGGCTCTGGGGCTTACAAAGCCTGATGAAAGCAAACAACTCTCTATGAAATTAACAAAAAATATTACTCAAAATATTACTCGGAATGATGATATTTTGGTTAGTGCTTTTGGTACTTTAGGGAAAACTGAATTAGCCTTCAATAACTTTTATACAGGAATCTTTGCAAGCCAACAATTATGTAGAATTAGAACAGTTAAGGATAAAATACATCCCGGTTACTTATTTCTATTTCTTAAAAGTTTAATTGGGCAAAAACAAATTTTAAAATTCAAGATAGGTTCAGTTATTGAATGGTTGAATTCTCATAATTTTGCTTCAATCGTTGTTCCGATTCCTAAAGATGCCAGACTAAGATTAGGAGAAATCGCTTATGAAATTTGTAACAAACGATATAAAGCCCTCAACCTCGAAAACGCAGCTATTACACAACTCGAAAACACTATAGCATTATGGCAGAATTAATTAATCCACCGCATCATAGCGGAGCAGTAAACAGAGGCGAACAGCGAGCTATTGACTTTTTAGTAGAGAACCTAAGCGATTACTTTACGGTAATCCCGAATATTGAGTTAATCGGTCATGCAGGCGGAGCAACACAATCTTGGGAGTTTGATATTATTGTCGTAGCACCGCACGGTGTGTATAATATTGAGGTAAAGGACTGGGCAGGTGTAATCACGGGCAATCATCATTATTGGTATTTGGGCAAACAAGAACGCCCGAATCCGTTTAAGACCCTACGCAAAAAAAATATAGTACTGCAAGAAGCCTTTAAGCGGCAGGATGGAAACTGGAAAAGGGCTTGGATTACGAATCTCGTGATTTTATCACACGATACGGCACTTATCCATGATGACTTAGGCAATAGTGAGGATTTGACGTTTATGTTAGACCAAGATTTATTGGACTTTTTAAACGACCCTTCGACTTGCCGAACCAATAATCCTGATAAAATTATAGATATACAAGATTATATTCGAGATTTCTTGACTGGTCATTTTCAGAAAGACCGCAAGACAACTGTTTTGGATTACGAGATTGTCGAAGTCTTGTCGAAAGATGAGGCAATGACGGAATACTTATGTAAACCGCAGCGAGGAGCAACCGAAAATCGCTATCGCATCAAGGCATACTCTACAGCATTAAACGGTTTATCTTTTAGAGAAAGAGAGATAGAAATTCAAAAAATACAACATCAACAAACGGCATTGCAACGTATTGGCAACCATCCAAATATTTTTCAAGTGACCTTTTATTTAGATAAAGAGAGTAATCTATTTTATGAGACGAGTCAATACATGGAAGAAAACACCTTATTGGCAACGATAGAAAACAGTACGTTGCCAATAAGACAAAAAATAGAAATTATCAGAAATGTGGCGAAAGCTTTAAATTTTATCCACGAAAATTCGATTTTTCATAGAGATATTGCTCCCGAAAATATCTTTATTCAAGATGGAATAGCGATGTTAGGCAATTTTGGTAAATCCTTCTTTTTTGGTGATAATGGCACGTCAAACAAAGGTTATACCGTTTATCCGACTTTGTCAAATATTGAGCCTACGCCTTATATGCCGTGGGAATTGGTAAAAGAAGGTGACGCAGGTAGTTATACAGATTTGTACGCATTGGGTATCGTGATTTATCACTTGTTTAGTGGTGAGTTACCGTTTTCAGATTGTGAAGCCTTCGATGCCATGGGTAATAAACTTCCTGAGAATAAAAAGCTATCGGTTATAGATAAATCTATTCCTGTTTGGGTAGATGAATTGATTGATAAGTTAGTATTGGGAGAATGGGAAGACCGTTTGCAAAAAGCAGAAGAAGTCATTGCTTTTATTGATGAACAAACCGCTACCAATAGTCAAACGCCTCCTCCTTTGACTCCTAACGACACGGTAGAAGAAAGTACTGAATTAAAAGCTGGTTTATATATGGATTCTTTTTTATTCATGGAAGAATTAGGAAAAGGTGGATTTTCAACGGTTTTCAAAGTTCGACATACGATAGAAGGTGTTCATTATGCTTTGAAAGTTTTTAATCCGAGTGCGGATGTAGATAGTGTCATTGATGAATACAATGGTTTAAAAAATTCTGTTCATCCGAATGTTGTTAAATATGTTTTTAGCGGCAGTTTACAAAATGGTCAGTTTTATACCTTAATGGAGTTTTTAGATGGCGAAAACCTATCTGCTTATACTTCTAATGGTAAAAATATACCAATAAATTTAATTTTTAATGTAGCCGAAGACATATTGAGTGCGTTGGTTTTTATGCAATCGAAAGATATTTTACATCGAGATTTAAAACCGCATAATATAGTTTGGGATAATAATGAACGCTTTGTTTTGATTGATTTTAATGTGGCAGCCAAACGAGCAGAAAACCAAATGAATATCGGGACGAGTTTGTATCTACCGCCTGATTTGGTGGTTGATAGTCGTTATGTGAATTGGGATGGTAGTGCAGATACATTTGGTTTAGGTGTTTCTTTGTATGAATTAATTACTAAAAAACATCCTTTTGGTAAAAAAGTACCTCGTAATAATCAAACTGCAATTGCTTTAGATGCAGATAAGTTTGGAATTTCTAAGGAATTTTCGGATTTCATTATGAAGGCAATTGAAACGAAAAAAGAAAATCGTTTTGAAAATGCTGCGGTGATGCGAACGGCATTAGAAACGGTACGCAAAGCTGGTCTTTACAAAAAAGAGGTCTTGAAACCGACAGGTATTTCGATGAAAACCGAAGATTTTGTAAACGAATTAAACACGCTTTACTCTCAATCTCGCTTTAGTAATGCAGGAACAAGAGGTTTGGATGCTTTCGCAAAAGCGACTTACATCCAAACCAAATTAGATTTGAAATTGCGTCCTGCTATTTTAGATGGTTTGTTCAAGTTGGTCATTATTACAGGAAATGCTGGAGATGGGAAAACAGCATTTATACAACAAATAGAAACAGCAGCCCGGCAACGAAAAGATTTGTCGCACGGTAACGGAGCAACGTTCAAAATCGGTGAGTTGGTTTACGAAAGTAATTACGATGGTTCGCAAGATGAAGGCAACAAAACGAATGATAATGTTCTAAAAGATTTCCTTATACCATTTGAGAATACAAGTGATTTCAAACACGCAAGAGCAGGGAGAGTTATCGCAATCAACGAAGGTCGTTTAGTAGAGTATTTACAAGGTAAACCCGAATATAAAGCCTTGTATAAAATCATTGACGAGTATTTTTACTCAGAAGGTACAATTGGTTTACCTGAAGGTTTATTAATCGTCAATTTGAATTTACGCTCCGTAGTCGGAGAGGATAAAGATAATCCTGAATCTATTTTCAGAAAACAAGTGAATAAAATAGTCGCTCCATCGAATTGGAAAGATTGTGAGCGTTGCCCTGCAAAAGCACACTGTTTTATTCATTATAATGCCCAAACATTAGGCGATAAAACCTCTGGTAGTACGGTGATTGGTCGAATGGAAATGTTATTAAAAACCATTCATTTACGACAAGAATTACACATTACGATGCGTGATGTTCGTTCGTTGATTGCATTTTGGATTACTCGTGACCATAGCTGTCAATCTATGCAAAAAACAGTAGCCAAAGCAGAAAGCGTCATGGATGTTTTGCCCTATTACTATTTTAATATCTCTGATAATAATGCCATTGATAGCGGTAATAATGATAGGTTAATAAAAATTATTCGTCAAACAGATATTGGCTTGACGGCTTTGCCAAAAGAAGACAGTCGTTTGTATTTTTCAGAATTAACACCAAGGGATTTCTTACATTTTTCAGATAGAAATGGACAACTTTTGGAAGATATTGAACGCAAAAAAGAAATTTACCCACCTTACGAATTAGAAGAAGCGGATATTTTAAGGATTAAGTCCTTTCAACGGATGATTCGCAGAATGCAATACTTTGAAGGGAAACAAGAGGATTATCCAAAACGTATTCCTTACCATGCCGTTTCCACATTCTTGGAATATTTAGATATTGAAAAAACAGCGATAGAAAGGGAAAAAATAGTTAAGGATATTGCTAAAGCATTTGCATTACACGAAGGTTGTAGAAATAAGGTTTTGGGTGAAAAGTATATCATTTTAAATGCAGGAATTAAAGATGAAATTAGTTCTTCATTTAGACTATTTCCAATATCTGACTTTGAAATTATTAGTGAGGATATTCCGAGCTTGACTAATTATTTGGAGTATTTACCCGACCGTTTGATATTTCGACACAAGGAGAAAAAACATATCAGTTTACTGGTTTCCTTAGATATTTATGAATTGATTTATTTTATCTCTAAGGGTTTTAGTCCATCTTTAAATGATTTGAGAGGACGATTTGTAGAATTACAAATTTTCAAAAATTTATTAGAAAATCTAGAATACAAGGAGGTAGTAGTTACAGAAGACGACCGTAATTTTTATAAAATAAAAGCGACAAAAAAACAAAAAATTGTCGTTGAAAAAATGGAGGTGGAGACATGGCAATAAAATTAGGTAAACAGCACAATATGTTTCGTAATGAATTACTATTATTCACAGACCCGAAACTGATTAAGATTGATAATACTTTGGTCAATCTATTTATGTTAATGCGATGGAAAGGGTCGAAAGCAAAGGTTCGGATAGGTCGTGTCGGCAAAGGAGATACGAGTGTAGAGAAATTAGTTAAATATTTTCAAGTTGGTGAATCAAAGGGATTAGCAGAAGGTATAACGAAATATCCAAAAGCGGTAGAATGGTGGATTCGTAGCAACTTGGTCAATTTTGTGAATAGAGGAAAACCAGATAAAGAAAGTTTCTCCTCTTTTCAACCGATTCATTTACAGAGTTATTTACAACGAAATCCAAAATACACAAGGGACTACTTCTCTTCTGAACAGGTTTATTTGATGCTTACGGCAAAACCTGAAGTAAGAGAGGAATTATATCATTATTTGAACCAAGGTTGGGATGATGTACGAGATAATTTAACAGATAAAGTTGATTTGGATATTGATAGTTTAGGGATATTGAGATTAGCGGAAGCGAATAGTTCTGCGACACCATCACCTAATAATCCGTTCAAACATATTAGACCTATTTTGCCGAAACAAGCAACCTTGTTTTGTGAAGATATACATAAACTCTTAGTTTATAAATCCGTGATTCCTCGTCACGTAATGATAGAATATTTGAAAGTGATTGTCGCTTTTCATTTAGCATTATATACAATGAAGGTGATTACACATTTACCAAATATGCTGAAAGCAGGAACAACAGATATTGCAACGGATTTTTCATTTGTCGTTGACGCAACAGATGTTTACACCTCCGAAGTTGCCAATTTAGCTAAAAAAGATGCTGCAAGACTTTATGACAGTCTGATGGACTATATACGAAGTGTCTTTTTATTCAATACCGCTTTACGATTTTATAGAAAAGAAAAGAATTTGAATAGTAGTGATGTGCCGCTTGTAATGAAGTTGTTGAGTGAACCTCCTTCTAGTTTTGAACAATTTTGCAAAGCAGAGCAGGATTCTATTTTTTATGATAACGCTGTCGGAGAAGAAGATAAAGAGTTATTGAAAGAGATTTTTGAGTTTGAAGAAAATGATATTGAACGATATATTGAAATATTGATGAAAGCCAGAGGTGGTTTTCAATACAAATATCATCTCCAATTATTGGATTCTGTTACACAAAAAAATACAGAAAGAGGAATTTTAGCAGGTGGAGGAAGACGAAAAAACGATGACAGACGTTTCTCAATCGGTATAAAATTATTAGAAACTTTAGTTCAATTACAGGTTTTACAGCCCAAAGAAGGTTCTAAGGAGTTTGAGTCAAAAGCCATTTCTATTGAAGACTTTTTAAGCGGTATTCGAGAACGTTATGGAATTATTATAGATGGAACGAGAGAGGAACGATTTAAAAATGGTGATTTGCATACGCATTTAGCCTTTAAAGAAAACGTTGAAGCCTTTAAGAGTAAACTCCGGCAGATTGGTTTCTATAATGACCTAAGTGATGCTTTTATTCTTCAAAAAATCAAACCTCGATATACTATCGAATAAACCTAATCCCTTCATTTTCAAATATGAATACTTATGTTGTCTCCATATAATGAGTTGTTAGTACATCACTTGTATAACAAATTTAAACCGCAATTAAACGATGCTTCCGCAGGGCATTGCATGAAACTAACTGGTGTTTCTGATGATGTTTTAATGCCTGTTTTAGAACAAATAAAAACCAATCTTCCCAGAATAGATGTCTTCATATTAGCTAATGATTCATCTTCTGATGTCTATATTACGGCAACGAAATTAATAGAACTTCGAAATTTAGAGGAAAATCCATTATTAGTCATTATTCCTGCCAACCTTAGAACTGCCGCAGAAGATTCTTTCGGTAATGCTACATTTCAAGCGTTAGACATTTCAGATATTGAAGCACGTATTTATAATGATTTGTATCATTCTATGTCAAATGATATTCAAACCCTGATAGAAGAAGAAGTCTTTAATTTTTTAAAAAGTCATAATATTTTTAGTGTACAACGAGCCATTCAATTTTTAATAGCCTTTAAGCAAGAAGACTTTGATAGAAACGAAGCAGGAGATTTATTGTATCACTTTAATTTACTTCCTGACGATAGGCTTTTTGAAGAAATTTCAAAAACTAAAGTTCGATTGAATATTAATATTCAATGTGTTCAAAATATTACGGCTTTTAATAAGTCCGTGTATGATAGGGTAAATACTTTACGAATTACCAAAAATCCGCCCGTTCCTTACACCCCGTTGAAAATGATTCAGCAGTTTTTGAAAAAACATCGGCAGCTAAAGACAGGTTACGAAATTGGTAAAGAAATAATTGATAATTACCCCAAACTAAACTTTGGCAATTGGCATTTTCCTGAAATAGAGAAAATGCAAGATTTGAAAGTAAATATTTTTGATATTGCTTCAAAGAATAATTTAAGTTATAATGATGACGGTGAATTAGAATTAAAATGTACGGATGGGAAAGATGTAAAAGTAAAAATAACGTTCACGACAAATCCTCCACCTAATGTCGCCAGTGATTTGATTTTTTTCGTAGTCGACTTAATGAAAGTAGATGGTGGCTATGAACCTGAACGTGTTGATACTTTAATAAAGTTCAAAAATAGTAAAGCGAATTCAGAAAAACGGTCAAAACAATTTGTCTTATCCTCGTCAACTACTGATGAAGGGTATTATTTTTTTAGAATTATTGCTACCGATGAACATGGAACGCAACTAAATCTAAATGATGACTTTCAAGATAAAATCACACAAGAGCAATGGGAAACAGAACAACAGGAACAAGACGAAAAGAAAGCAGATAGAAGCAAGTTCACAGGGAAACTAAGGTCTGATTCAGACACTTTCTATCTATTGATAGATGACCAAAATGATGAAGAGGAAGAGGTCAATGAAAAGAAAAATAAAGTGCCAACGGTATTACACGCCTACTTCGCCAATAAGATTAAACTACTCAAAGAGAAGAAATCACTTCCTTTAGAGCCACATGAAAGAGACTGGACTTGGATTTCATTAGATGAAAAAAAATTAGAAAGTACATTTTTATCAAAATATACGGATACTACCGAACAGTATCAAATTAGTTTGCCGTACAAACTTTATCTAATTGAAAAGGAAATCCTTACAAATCCTCGAAAGTTAGGAGTTTTAGAGACTACAATAAATTCTGTCAATGCTATCTCAGCAGAAGATATTCATTATAGTTCTTCGATACTAAATGACTTAGCTCCAATTGAATTTTTAGATGCAAGGGAAGCTCTTTTTGAAGCAATTTCAAAAGATAATCAAGAGGAAGATTGGCAATTGGAAAAAATTGGTATCATTGAAACGTTTAAGTTTTATGAGCATATTCCACTAATTGAAAATTACCTTTCAGAATATTCAACATGGATTAATACGCTTATTAATGCAAGTGACTCTTTTAAAGCAAGCAAAGAGCAAACGAAAGAAATAGTTGAAATAAGACAATTACTTCAATTTTTAGATACGATTAATTTAACGACAAAATTACCTAATCAAGATACGGTTAGGGTTATTTTATTATCACCGCTCCATCCTTTGCGATTAAGTTGGACATTACAACTTTGGAAAACCTATAATCAATGGGAAAGTGCAACGATAAAGCATCCACAATTTAATAAATATTGGGACGAAAATCTTGAACAGTTACTTTTACAAGAACTATATCCTACGAACAATCCGTTGGTTCTATCACAAGGACAAGGCACAAGTGATTTTGAGTATGCAGGTGAGCTTCGATTTGGTTGGGGATTATATGTTAGGAGTAGAACTCAAAATGTGTCTAATAGTTCGATGGGTGCAAAAAGTAGATTATTACTTCGTTATGTTCAAGTGGTACTTAATATACAAAGCAATAATTTCAGTGAAAATGATGTAAAACCAGAAATCATCACTCGACATATTAAGAACTATATCAAGCTAAATCCTTATGTCGAACAATTAAATATCAACCTTTTTAATGTTGGAGAAGCACAATCCTTTGTAGATGCCTTGATTGAATTAGAAAAGGATAACAAAAGAGATTATTTGAGATATGAAATCCGAATTTTTACTAATTCAGATAAAATAGTACAAAGCGGCAAGGCATTCCGAACACTATTAAATCCAGCAGGTTATCCACCTGACGGCTCGGAAAGTTTTATAGAAACGTCTGCAAATAGATTATTTCCTAAAATTCGTTTCAGTATTTTAGAGGTTAGTGAGTTTATACAAGAAGCGAATAAATTTGATGCCCATCTAAGTTTTCTGGTCAATCCTTTTCCGTTGAGAGTGACGGTATTCAAACCGCTTTTACCATCTAAGTCTTTTTACTTAAATGGTTTAGTTACGCATCCTCAAGTTGATGTAAATTATAATCAAGGAACTGGTTCATTCACTTGGACACGATTTATTTATCCCAATAATAATAGCTCTATTGAAACGGAAATAGATTCTACTTCTATTTTTAGTCAGTTTCAAAAGATAATTTCAACAAGTTTAACGGGTAAATTAACCGATTCACTACCTGCAACTCAATTGTCATTAACAAATATTGATAGGGTTTTAATTGAGCAAGTACATGAATATTCAGAATGGGTAGTCACTTTTGATAGACACTTGGGACCTGAAATATTTGACTCGCCAAGAGGTAAATATGAAATACCCTTTTTATTAGATTATATCCCTGATGATAATATCATGGGCATTTCTACATTTTTGACAACAAAGCCGTCTGCACGTATCCGCTCTATCTTAACACCTCATTTGCATCAATTAGGTTTGGACACCAGTAATAAGCAATTGATATATGAAGTATTGGAAGACTTACGGGCGGTCAGCGGTAGTATTTTGATGAAGTTATCTTCCAACGAAAATACCGTCTTAGAAATTTTAGGAATTGCTTTAGCAAAACGGTTTTTACAAAGTCAAGGAATCCTTAAAAATCAATTCATTGTTCCAATAGATTTACACCAATATCTATTTGACAAAGAAAAATCGGAAGAGGGAAATAAGAGTAGAGCTGATTTATTATTGGTTAGTTTGAACAAAGAAACTAAAAAAATCAACTTCCAAGTAATAGAAATTAAGGCTCGGTCAAGTAATTCCCTTGATAAAAACTTGATTACTAAAATAGATAGTCAATTAAACAACACGCAATCCATCTTAGAGAATCATTTTCAAATTAACAAGTTTGAAAATGACCGTCTTGATAGAAGTTTGAAAAATAAAGAGTTATCTGACTTGCTATCGTTTTACATTAATCGAGCGGAGCGATATAAATTAATTGACCTAAATACAAAATCCTATTTCTTAGACTTTCTAAATAATTTAGAAAGTGGCTATGAATTAGAGATGGACAAAATGGGCTTAGTCTTTTTGTTTAATTCTGATATTGCTATTTCTAAAGATAGTTATTCTGATATGGAAATCTATACCATCGGAAAACCTATCATTCAAAAATTATTTGAGAAAGATTATGAAGAACTTGAAAAATTAAATTCAGGTGTCAATGAATTGACCAAACGGTTAACTCGAAGAATACAGCAAAGTGGATTAGTAAAACAGATTAAAAAGATGATGACGGCTGCTCGTTCAACAAAAAAGACTAAACCTACTGAGCCTTTGGCATCAGAAGAAGTCAAAACGACTCCTCCAATACTAGTAACACCAGTACCTGAAGAAGAGGTGAAAATAAAGTCAACTACTCAACCAGAAGACACACCATCAAAAGTAGGAGAGCCAGAAGTGACTTATGATTCAAATCAAATACCTCTTCCGTTTGAAGTATTTATCGGTGCGAAAAAAGTAACTTCTCAATATGGTATTTTAGGTCAAACAATTCACGGAAAAAATATTGCCATGGATTTAAATGAAACACAAATCATTTCATTATTTGGGGTTCAAGGTGCAGGAAAATCTTATACAATCGGTTCAGTTACAGAGATGGTATTAAAGCAGTTTGAAAATATTAACAAACTAAATACGCCATTAGCGGGTGTAATCTTCCATTACAGTCAAAGTGAAGATTATAAACCTGAATTTACTTCTATGAAATATGCTAATGATAGCAAAGGTGAAATTACTATTTTAAATGAGCTATATAATGCTAAACCTGACTTGATTAAAGACATTATTTTATTAACACCAAAAGATAAAGTAGTTCAAAGACAAGCTGAATATCCTGATATTGAAGTAAAACCTATTTCGTTTTCATCTGCCGAAATGGGGATTAAAGAATGGAAATTTTTAATGGGTGCAGCTACCAATACGGCTCTCTATATCAAGCAAATTAATATGATTATGCGGTCATTGAGAAATGATTTGCGTTTGGATACGCTATTAGAAAAAATCGCAACAACAAGTTTATTAGGTGCAAGAGAAAAAGAATTGGCAGAAATGCGATTGAATTTAGCCGAAGAATATATTGACGACAGCGTGAGATTACAAGACTTAATTCAACCCGGTCGATTACTCATTGTCGATTTACGAGATGAATTTATTGAACAAGAAGATGCCCTTGGACTCTTCGTAATTATGCTGAATATTTTCTCCAACGCTAAAAATATTGATGGCTCGCCATTCAATAAATTTATAGTATTTGATGAAGCTCATAAATATATGAATGACAAGGATTTGACGGCAAGTATTGTCACCGCAATTAGAGAAATGCGACATAAAGGCGTTTCCATGATGATAGCAAGCCAAGACCCTCCGAGTCTTCCAAATGAAATAATTGAATTAAGTACGATACTTATGTTACATCGTTTTAATTCGCCACAATGGTTGAAACACATTAAAAAATCTATTGCTCAGTTAGAAAGTCTAACTCCAGCAGAAATGGCTAATTTAGGTCAAGGTGAAGCCTATATGTGGGCTTCAAAATCCGATAATAAAGCGGTGATACAGCGACCTATTAAGATAAAGGTGCGACCGAGAGTGACGAAGCATGGTGGTGGAACTCAGGAAGCGAGTTAGTATATAATTATTAATATTATGACCTATACAATATAAAATTATGATGGAAATATGGAAGGCTTATGTGGAAGCCCAAGATATAATAACAAAACAATATTCGCAACCATTTAAGGCAAAGTACAAGTCTTCTATTAATGATAATACTCATCTATTTGAATATTCTAATGATGATAATGAAAAATCGTTACTTCGGGAAATTCAAAAGCAATTTCCTGAAGTAACGGAAGATATGATTCGTATAAATGAAGGATATTTTCTCTTTAAATCAGACTTATTAAAGAATTTAGACAAAAAAGGATTAGAAAAATTTAAAAAATTTTGTGACTCCAATTATTTTGATTTTATACCGAAGCCTTGTATTACGGGTAATGTTCAATTGAGAAAACGACCTTTCATTGGTTTATCTAGGAAGTTAAATATTGATATTGGAGAAACAGGTCAATGCTTTGCAACACTCAAACAAATAAAGAGTATTGATGAGAAGTTAAGTGACTCCAAAGAAGCCATTAGAGAGACCCGAATAGGTGCAATTTCCAAAATCGGTGCAAGTGAAATTCTATTGAACAGAGAATTTCAAAGGGTTGAAAAATATATAAAAGAAAAAGTTGGATTCAGAGATTTTACTAATTGGGGACATCAGAATATAATAGTTTTAAAAAACGTATGTATCTCTAATCAACACAGAACATGGATAGAAGATAATTCATTATATGATAGTTTTCATAGGATTATTATTACTCCTTCAGCGGGTGTTTCAAGAGGTTTAGCACGACTTAAGAAAAAAGGTTTAGAATTACCTGATAAAATAAATAATGAATATCATTTCGGATGTAATAAGAGTTTTTCTTTATTGGATTTGAAATTTGAGATTGAATTTAGGAAACGTTCTTTCAACATGTATTTGGGGGAAGGAAACTTTTCCATAAGGCATGAACAAGTTTTCAAAATTAATAATGAAAAATTTATTTTTTATATAAAAAAATTCATTCCAAGTGATTTATTTCAAATAAGTGAAGAGTCGGAGACAGTATCATTCGATTTTTATAATGAAGACGATTTACAAACAAATTTGAAGGCTTTAGATAAAATCGAAGAGTTGTTATATCGTGGATTTAATGAAGAGCATAGATACAAAGTACAAATTAATTATTTATCACCTTTAAAAGGTGTTTCTGAATTACTTCAAGAAATACCAAGTGTATCAACTCATATAAACTCAGGAGGGACTAAATGTGAATTCAGTTTTTATTTTGATGATATAGATGAAATACCTGTACTAAAAACTTTAACACAAAACAAATTAGAGGAACTTGACCCCTCGTTTAGAAGTAAAATAGATGATGTCGAAGATGGTTTGGTTAGATTTAATTTTTATTTCAGAAAGGAAGATTATGAAAAAGAAACGCAACAAAAATTACAATATTTAAGAGGTGAAGAGTTGTCTTCCGGAAAAAGGGCGATAGGAACTTTATCTAAAGTGATATTTCCTAAACTATTTATCACTTATGAAGAAACTCCCCCATCACTTGAAAAAGATAAAGTCCTTTATCTCAATAGTAGCTTAAAAGGAGAAAAAGACAAAATTAAACGATTAAGTGATACTGTGGAGGCAATATTTGGTTCACGGAAAATTGTGAATAACAAGTTAAAGAAAATACTAATTAATGCCTCTAATGCAGAAACCATAAAAGAGGAGATTACTCAAACAACCAATTATTTAAAGAAACTTAGATTTGTGGAAAGCGAACTCCTTGCCTCAGAAGGAAGACTGAATGATAAGCAAAAAGAAGCAATTGTTAAATCTTTACTTGGGAAAGATTTATTTATTATTCAGGGCCCTCCAGGAACAGGTAAATCAACCGCAATTGCAGAAATTATATGGCAGCATATTAGGGATATAAATACAAACGCTAGTCGTAAAAATGATAAAAGCTATAAGATATTAGTGACTTCGGAAACTAACCTTGCGGTAGATAATGCATTAGATAAACTAAGGAATAAGTATCATACCTTAATCAAACCTATTAGATTTGGCTCAGAAGAGAAGTTAGATAAAGAGGGAAGACGATTTGCATTAGAAAATTTGCAAAATTGGATGGAGACAGGTTCAGAAGAGTTTGATGAAGAAAATAATAGAAAAGTAAATATTATACGAGATTGGATAAATCAAATAGAATTAAGGGTTAAACCCTCTGACGACGAACAAATAGATTTAGTGCTTTCAGACTGGAAAAAAATGTTATCTGAACCTAGTGAAGCAACTCGAACGTTATTTTTTAATGCATATAAAAAAAATGTAAACGTTATTGGAGCAACTTGCAGCTCTATCGGTAAGTTGAGTTCAACAGAAAAGCAAACAAGATTTTTCAGAGAATATAATCGGGTATATTTTCCAAGTCGTGATTTTAGAGAATCATTTAATACGGAAATAAATTTTGATTTAGTGATACAAGATGAAGCAAGTAAAGCTTCACCTCCTGAGTTAGCGTTACCTTGTATTTACGGAAAGAAAGCGATTATTATCGGAGACCATCGTCAGTTGCCTCCGATGGTAAATGCGGACGAATTTAAAGAAAGTTTAGAATATTTAGCTAATAGAAGCAATGATATTAAGTATAAAAGAAGCGTAAAAAAGTTGTTGCTAACAATCGAAAAAAATAAAATTGCATTTGAAAAGTCACATTTTGAAAACTTGTTTAGTAAAATACCTCAAAATTTAAAAAGCACATTCAATGAACAGTATCGAATGCATCCTGCTATAAATGAAACTATAAAGCAATTTTATAAAAATGAAGGTGGTTTAAATTGTGGTTTAAAAGAAGATAAGGTTGAATTACCAGATTTTTCAGAACCTCAAAGTCGTTTTCATGGAATTGAAATTGAGAATATTTTATCTTCTGATACACACGTATTATGGCTTAATGTCGAAACCCCTGAGTATAGAAAAGGTACATCAAGAGTGAATTTTGGAGAAATTGAAGCCACAGAATTTCTTATTAATGAAATAAGTAAATCAGAAGGTTATCAAAAGTTCATTTCTTTTTGGAAAAGTAATGAGTTAGACGAAAAACAAATTGGAATCATTACATTTTATGGTAGCCAGGCTTCAGAACTAAATAAATTAAAAAATAAATTCCCCAATATACCTTTAAGAATATCTCCCGTGGATAGATTTCAAGGAATGGAGCGTAATATAGTAATTGTATCTACGGTACGTAGTAATCGTATTTCAGATTTTCCTAATCAAAAACCCGATTATGATAAATATGGAGAAATCGGATATGCTCCTCAGTCAAGCCTTGGCTTTGCTCAATTTCCAAATCGTCTTAATGTAGCGTTATCGAGAGCTAAGAGATTATTAGTGATTGTTGGAAATGCAGAGCATTTTGAAAAAATGTCGATTTATAGAAATGTGCTCAAAACAATTCGTAATCATCCAAATGGACGAGTTATCAATTTCACTGATATAAAAAAAATAGGATAATGAATAATATAATTAGTGTTGATAAACAATGGGAGTTAAAAGCGACTGAATATAATGTTAAATTCAGAAAATCAATTCAGACAAACGAATATGATAAAATTTTTTTACGATTACTTTCGCTCCATGAAGGTAAGATGGAGAAAGAGCAACTTGGATTATTATTGGGATTTGGAATGGTTGATGAAAAAGAAAATAATCTTTATAAAGACATCGCTGAAATTCAGATTTTTGAAGGATTTCTTGAAAGCCTTGAAAATTTTAACTTAATAGAAGAGTCTAATAAAGAAATTAAACTTAGTTATTGGGGAAAAGTAGCTTTAGAAACTGGTTTTAAATATACGTTTCATGAAGGAGAGGTATTCGTATATGACCATATTTACTTGAATTATGAAGAAAATGAGAATACACTATTTCCTTTCTATAAATTTCCGATAAAATCTGAAATAACAAATATAAAAGAGGCTAAGTGCTATAACTTAGAAGAGAATGAAGATGTTGATTTTTTATTGAACAAAATAAGGTTTAATATAAACTCAAAAGAACAATCCAAATTTGTCATTGATTCTATTGTCACAGATGACAATAGTAAAAATAGAATAACTAAAAAGGTAACACAAGTTACTATTGATTTAAAAAGATATGAAGACGGAAACTATATTGAAACACGGATAAGTAATGAAATATTTACAGAGCTGAATGAAATACTTTTATTTACAGATAATGAAGATGTTTATAAAAGTTTACTTTATTATGCAGAATATTCAGCAATCAAAAAAGATGCAAAAAAACTCCCCAAAACCATTTTATCAAAGTATAAAGAGTATATAGATTGGAAAACAATATTAGCAGATAACCGCATAGAATGGACAAATGACTTACTCGAATTTTTAACACAAGATGATATATCTAATAGTTCTTTATGGGGAGATATTGTTAAATATGCTCCAATCAATTTTTTAAAACAAAACCTTGATAATTATCGAGATTATATTAATTGGTTAGAATTAACGACTCGAATAGATACGGAATATATTGTAAAAACTTATCAAAAATATTCATGGGATGAAGATGTTTTAATAAAAAGAGCTTCTGATAAAGAAATTGAATTTTTATTGGAAAATAAATTTTTAGAATTAGAATATGTTGATTGGAGTCTTTTAACACATAAGGTTTCAGATACTTTTTTAGAAGCTAATATTAATAATATTAATTTCAACCTACTTCTCTTTACGAAGGAAAGAGAAGGTTTGTGTCAAAGATTAATCACTCAATACCCTAATAAATATTGGGATTGGATGGAAATTTCTTTTAATTATGATTTGACTTTTTTATTAGAAAATATTGAAAATCTTATTGAAAATCTTCATTTAGAAATATTAATTAATAGATTCTTAAATACTGAAGATGAGCTATTCAATGCGTTCAAAAATAATTGGATAATAAATAGTTGGATTACGGAATATTCTAAAGAAAAAAAACACTTTCGTATTTCTTCAAGTCCCAAAGTGAAGCTTGATTTAGATAGGTTAATATTTTTAGAACAATGTGACTTGCTTTATTGGGGAGATAAAAATGTAATAGGTCTTGAGGCAAATGAAGGAATAGATTGGAGTAATGCTATTTTTCTACGTTACAAGGATAATATTTCATCATATAAAGGGCAAAACGCAGTTTCTTCATCTATTCAAGATTTAAACATTATTGATTCTCATTCTGATTTTCAATGGAATTGGTCTGTCTTATCAAAGAGAGCAAATTTTATCAATAATATTGATTTTATAAAGAAATATAAAGATCAAATCAATTATAAAAACTTTGTTTTTTCAATACCTATCAAATTATTGAAATATGAATTAATATACTTTCAAGAATGGGCAGATTCTTTAAAACAAGTCGAAACTTTAGTTAATTGTCTCGAAGAACGTTTAAATCTTCAAGAACTATTTACAGTTATTGTCACCTATGGGTTATATGATGCTCATTTTAATTGGAGTAAGGTTATTGAAAAGGTAGAGCAGTCGGATTTAGAAAGTAATCTTATTCTACATCAAAATACAATTTCAAGGTTTGATAATCAAGCTAAATTAATCAATTTAGTTACCCATAAATTAGATATTAATTTTATTCTTAATAATGGTGATTTATTATGGAATTGGAAAATTGTTACAAGAAATAAACTATCCCATGAACAACTTAAAGATAATGAGATATTATCACAATATACTTCTAAATTAGATTGGGTTTATATAGTAAAAGAGGTTTTTACATCTGAAGAATTAAGTTTCAATGAAAGACTTCCTGAAACTGCTACTTACATTTCTTTCTCTCATGAACAAGTTCAACAATTAACATGGAAAGTAATTACAAAAAGACTGTCTTCTTTTGAACTGTGGAAAGCTATTGATAATACTAAAAATGATACAATTTTCAAATGGGATTGGGATTTCATTTCCTCTTCTGATAGGATATTAGATAAGTTTTCTTTAAAAGAATTATATGAATATAGTAATTATATAAATTGGGGAAGGCTATCAAAAAACTCAAATCCTAATAAGGTATGGAGATATTCAAGAGATAGTTATAAAACTATAGAAATTTGGGAACAAAATGTTTTAAAATATTTATTTCAATTTAAAAACCAATGGAATTTTGAATCACTCTCAAAATTTGATTCAATCACATGGAACTCTACAATAATTGATACTTATCGTAATAAATGGGACTGGGATATTCTTTCAAAACAAGGACAGTTATTAACCGATAAAACAGGAGGAAGACTCAATGGTAGAAATCTTAAATTATTTTCTGATAAAATAAACTGGCAAATATTATCAACAAGGTATGAATTAGAAATTAATGAAAATACTTTTCTCAGAAATAGCAATAAGGATTGGAATTATCAAATACTTTCTGAACATCCAAAGATAAATTTAACCTTTAGAGTAGTAGAAAAAACATTAGATAAAAACTGGGACTATAAGTTGCTTTCTACCCATCCTAAATTAACGTTGTCGATTGAATTGCTTAGAAAAGCTGTTGATAAAGATTGGGATTGGAAAGTATTGACTAAAAAATTAACTAAGAAGATACTGCTTAATATAGTTCAGGATGATTACGAATGGTTTTTATCTAAAGAGATAGACTGGGCATATTTATCGGCAGAAAACTGGGTCGATTTGGAGGTTGTTAGCAAGTTTAAAGATAGAGATTGGGATTGGATATCGTTTAATAGAAAATTGACCAAAGAAATACTGTTTAATATCGATAGGGAATACTATGAATGGTTTTTATCAGAAAAATTAAATTGGAAATTCTTATCGAGGGAAAATTGGGTTGATTTAGAGATAGTTAGCGAATTCAAAGATAGAAATTGGGATTGGAAAATAGTAACAAAAAAGCTAACTAAAGATATACTTCTTGGAATAGACAAGACCTATGTATGGGTCTTGTCAAAGGATTTGGATTGGGCATATTTATCAAGACAGAAATGGGTCGATTTAGTTATAGTTGATAAGTTTAAAGATAAGGATTGGGACTGGGAAGCTTTAACAAAGAAGCTAACCAAAAAGATACTTCTTCAAATAGATGAAACCTATAAATGGTTTTTATCAAAAGATATAGATTGGGTACATTTGTCAAAACAAAATTGGATTGACTCAGGAATAATTAATAAGTTTAGAGGATATAAATGGGATTGGGAACTGATATCTTCTAATGAGAATATTTATTTTGACAAAACACTCATATCAATATTAATTGATAAAAAAGGTGTTGAATGGGATGAAATATTTAAAAACACCAAGATAGAGTTAAATAGAACTACGTTAGAGTTAATGGAAAATCAACTTGATTCATCTTCTTGTGGTTGGGACGAAATTTCAAAAAATCCTAAATTAAATTTCATACACTCTAATGAGGAGAATCATATAGATTATGATTTGATAAATAGGTTTAAAAATAGGTGGAATTGGAAAAATCTTGTTTTTGATAATAAAATACGAGTTTCTGATACAAAGCTATTGGAAATTTATAAGGATAATTTAGATTGGAAACAGATTTCTAACCATTCTGAATTTAAACCAACTATTGAAAATTGTAAAATATTTGTTGATTATTTAGATTGGGAAAGTATCACAACAAAAATAAATCTTTCGGAAAAGTATTTAAATGAATTTGCTGATTATTTAGATTGGAATTATATATCGAAAAGTCAAACAATAAAATTTTCAGAAGAACTGTTAAGCAAGTTTAATACAAAGTGGAATTATTTTTTACTAAAGGAAAATATTGCAGTACAATCATCACAGAGTGCCAAAAAATACTTAGATAATTTCATCAAAGAAAATAAGACATTTGCGTTCTACTTCAAATTAATGGAACAATACTCCAAATGGAAAGGAAATGTTTATCACTTCACTCATATTACCAATGCCGTAGAGATAATAAAAACACGAGAAATTTCAAGCCGACACAGAGCTTCTAATTTTGCCGATGCAGCAGGTTCTGTTGTTGGACGCAGACACACAGCTCATGATTTTGCAAGATTTTATTTTAGACCTCAAACACCTACACAGTTTTATAATGAGTGCTTAGGAATGGATAAGGAATCAGGGTATTTAAAAAAATGGAAATACTGGACTCCTGAAACTGACTGGGTTCGTAATAGTAAATGGGTTAGTCACTATCCTCAAGCAAGGAATCTTGGGTTACCAAAATGTCCTGTACCTATCTTTTTTCAATTTGATTTACAGGAAATTATTATCAAAATAGCAGATAAATGTTATGCTTCAAATGGCAACATGCAAACGAATTGGGCTTCTGTTTATCCTTTGAAGGAAGTTATTTCAAGATTTAATTTTGAAAATATTTACAGTACAATAGATAATACTTCCGATGATAATTGGAGGACATACATCAATTATTCTCAGCAAGAATTTTTGATTAAAGACTCTTTCGATTTTTCTGATTTACAAAAGTTCAAGGTTGTAGTGAGAACCGAGGCAGATAAAAAGCAGCTGCTTGGTTTATTGGATAAAAATGACCCTATTAGAAATAAGATAGTTGTTGATAGTTATAAAACATCAATCTTTCATAATGACAATCGTAAAATAGATTACCATATAGGAACTAATAACTTATCTATTGATTCAAATTATGAAGGTGATGGTTTTGCTAAAGGTCTATTTGAATTGGAAATTAATAATGATACTACATATAAAATTAATTCAGGAGAAATAATAACAAAAAATAATAACAAAATTTATTTCTATCCAAGTATTAAGATTGAATTTGAGGATGAAAATTTCTGTTTTAATGTTAAATTCTATGATAAAGTAACAAATAAGTCGTGGGAAGTAATAAACTATTGTAGAAATGAAGATTAAAATGGATAATAGAATACACGGAAATTTGGGAAGTCTCTTGATTCAAAAGAGATTGAGTTTGAGGATGTTTTTTTAGAGTTGTCTTTTGTTAGTGATGAGATTAAAGAAGCATATAATACGAGAATCAGGCATTATTATTTGAAAGAACATACTCTACTTGTTGTGAAAAACTATTACAAATATTTTTTTGATGACCTTGTAGTTGTTGATAGGTTTTTCTTTATGATATTTTTGTTCTTACACGATATAGGAAAAGCTAAAGTTCAATAATCTGGAAATCTCAATAGTCAATATTTTTATTCTATCAAACTAATTGAATCTATATGGAAGTACCTACCGTTTGATGAATCAGAATTGTTAATTATCGAAAGCCTTTTAGAAAGAGATTGTCTTGGAGAATACTTTCGACATAAAATAACATTGAAGGAGTGTTGTGATAAAATTAGTATTTTAGCAAAGAAATGTAATCTTAATGTTTTTGAGTTTTTTCAATTATTTATGATTTATTATCAATGCGATATTGCACCCTATACGAAGGATGTAAGAGGATTTAGATTTTTAGAACACTTATTTGAGTATGAAGATGGGAAAAAGATATTTGATAAAAACGAAAAGTTATTGAAATTTTCTGTGAAATATCAAAAAATGTATTTTATGTTAAATTGAAGTTTTCATATTTGATATAAATTACTGCTAATCAATAAGTTACGACATTACCTTTCTGCAAAACCTATTTCTAAAAAATTAGAAAAAATACGGTTTTTGCGTAAAAAAAAAGCTGAATACATTACTACTTCTCAATTTTACATTTTGGTGAAATTTTTATAAAAATTTAGAACTGAAAAATGGTAATAAATTTAGATACCTTTTGCAAAGCCAAATCTATATAACTAATTGACTATTAAATAAGTAACTAATCACTAAAGACTACAAGTTAGAACAACAATTAAACGATGGGAATAGAATTCATTAAAGGAAATATATTTAATTCAAGAACACAAACAGTCGTTAATACGGTAAATTGTGTCGGCGTAATGGGAAAAGGAATTGCATTGGTCTTTAAGTTGAGGTATCCTCAAATGTTCGATTTATATAGGCAACATTGTAAAAATAAGTTGATAGGTATAGGAACGTTATGGCTTTATAAAGGAGAAGAGAATCATCCCTTTGTTTTAAATTTCCCTACGAAGTTTCATTGGAAATATCCCAGTAAAGTTGAATATCTTGAAAAAGGATTGGAAAAATTTGTTCAAACATATAAGGAAAAAGGAATAACATCTATTGCTTTTCCGCTTTTAGGAACTCATAATGGCGGCTTAGATAAAAGTATTGTCTTGGATTTGATGTATTCTTATTTAGGAAAATGTGATATACCGATAGAAATTTATGAATACAATTCTTCTTCTCCGGATGACCTATTTGAAGATTTTAAAAAAATATGGAATCAGAAATCTATTAAAGAAATTAAGGCAGCAACAAAAATTAGAATTGATAGAGTTCAAACTATTTCTGATAGGGTAAATTCAGATGAAGTTCACTCAATGATAGACCTCATTAAGTCTAAAGATATAGGTTCTAAGACAATGGAGAAATGCTTTCAGTTTATTATCAACTCAAGGGAATTATAAAATATCAGAGATATAAATTATTTATCTAACAATTCAATAATCCGATTCTGTGCTTTAACCAATTCTGTATTTTCTAACTTCTTTTAACTACCCTAAAATTTTTCGCTAAACCTCTCCAACAATTCAATAGCCTTATTTTTAGAATTCAGTAATTCATCTTTTAAATGGCTCTTTGACAATTTCTGCATGTAGCGGCTACTTTAGCTTCCGAAAAGTCTCAAAATCCTTGCGGCAGCTAAAGACAGCCGTTACGAAAATCTCAATTTATTCGAATTTTGCAGAAATTGTCAAAGAGCCTTTTAAATTCAACAACTCATCTTTTAACCGACTAATTTCAAGATATAAATTCTCACCATCTTGATTATCAATAAACATTTCACCTTCTCCTACTAATAACCAACGCAAATTTACATCAGGAAGTAATACCGCAATTTGAGCGACTAAATCTGCTCTTGGGCTTTGAGTTTGTCCTTTCATCAATTTAGAAATAGATTGCTCACTATATCCTGTTCGTTCTGAAAAAGATTTTTGAGTGATTCCTTTTTCTTTCAGAACTAATGCAAATCGTTCTCCGATTGTCATAAAAGTAGTTTATGTTGAATTTTTATTCAACTTAGATTGAATAATATATTTTATACTTTCATTGTATTTGTGAAAACAATCCACATATTTTAATAATAGAGGAGCAACACTCGGAAAGTTTGGCGACCAACAAGTGTTACTCCTTGGTAAAAAGATACCATCAGCAAAAGTAATGAATTGCCGTCAAAACGGCAAGAAGAAAGCGCCATGCCTGAAACAAAGGCAAAAACAACGAATAACTTCACCCAAATATCCAACGAAGTTCTCTTGGACGAAAGATTGAGCTTCAAAGCAAGAGGAATATTAGCACTCCTACTCTCTCGTCCCAAAAATTGGAAAATCTACATTGATGAAATTGTCGAACGTTCCGATTTGGACGGTAAATATTCTGTGCGGACAAGATTCAAAGAATTGAAGGAATTCGGTTATTTGGAATTGGTCAAGGTTTGGAATAGCGCAACAGGAAAATTTGAAGGTACAGTTTATCAACTGTGCCTAAATTATCGACCGAATTTTCCGAAAACACCAAATTCTCTAAAAACGCCGAAAGTACCGAAAACCTTAGCAACAACAACAAACAAAAGCTGATGATGATGTTTTCTTAAAAAATTTAGAAAATGCAAAAACGGTTTCTAAT
>Ga0222647_1000317_pt1 | contig 24060 bp, 36 predicted proteins | sample AntAcemetagen333_FD_179864 | JGI IMG/M metagenome (GOLD analysis project Ga0222647, IMG submission 179864) | Saline water microbial communities from Ace Lake, Antarctica - #333 | ecosystem: Environmental > Aquatic > Non-marine Saline and Alkaline > Saline | place: Antarctica: Ace Lake...
CGCGCGCACCCCGTACTCCGTGTCCCCCACGAACAGCATCGCCCCCCGCGGAACCACCCGCCCCCCGCGCACGGCACACAACTCAAGCCAACTCAAGGGGAGGATGTACGCCAGGGATTCACATGTTATATCGGGGGTGTAGGTCATGAGGAGTGTGTACCGCTCCTGGATCAACCTGATACACAACAGGATCATGTCACCATACTCCTCGTACAACTCATCAAATATACGGGTTATAATAGTTGTATACACTTCTTCCGTCTTTTCTTTGTGCCACTCCTTTTTCAAACGTAACATTCCCCGAAAACACATAGATCCACGACACATCGGACACGAAGACTTACCCTTCATGTACCACGTCTTCGTACATCCGTGACAAAAGTTGTGACCACATGTGAAATGACACCGAGCCTCATTTTCGTAACAGACTGGACACTCCATGGAGTCTGCACGTTAATTTGTTCTTACACCGAGTACCCTTCGTTCTCAATACGGAGGAGTTAATTCTCCGCGACGAGGGCGAGATATTCTAACATGTTCTATTTTTGTATCTTCCAGTATGACTTAGGCAGCCCAATCGACAATACGCTTCAAAGACCATGAATCATCGATATCACCACGGAGATTCAACTTTTTCAACGTGACTGTATACGGTGGGACCTGGACATATCCACGTACCATTCGTAAGCGCTTCCCATTCGGACCCCTCGTTTCCAGTATATATGGGAAGTTCGTCACGAAATACCTCCATTGCGCAGACCTTCGGCTCGTCTTCGGAACATACTTGTGAATCAGACCCCACACGACACGCTTCACGAAGGTAAGACGGTCTCGGGGATCACCGGGTCCAGGGTCACCGTGACCCAAATCATTCATCATGGCGAGGAGTGACTCAACGTAACAAAAATGATGCTGCGAGAGTTCGTCGTATTGAGACAATTCATACGCCTCATCCAAAACCTTCTTGGGAACCCCACCCGAATAGTTTGGTTCTTTGAACTCCTCGAGTGACCCCGCCACAAAACCACCAGTCGGCTGGAGTTTATTTTTAGATTCAGTGAGTGTGTATCGTTTTGTCAATGCCTTCTCGAGGGGGTTTTTGAAATCAGATTCACTCTTCATCATAGAATCGAAGAACCGACCGTTTCGTTCCACGTGATTCACTCGCGCCATTCCATAGTGTCCCGCTCCGTTATCGTATGACTTCTCCATCAATATGTATTCAAGCGAACCCCTCTTCTTGACCTTCATCGCATTCGTCTTCACACACCGAAACGTAAAATTTTTTCCAGTTTCGTTCTTTATGTCCCACATGATCTTCTCGAATATACCACCTTTATGGAGGTACTTCTTCGCCATCTCAGAGGCATCCTCGATCGCTAAGAGTTTCTTCGCCCGAGAATCAGTGAGTATCCTTGACTCGATATAATCGGTCGTATCGATTTCATACGATTCCTTCTTCAGGTTCAAAAGGGTATTCTTCGTGACGCCATTTTTTAACATCTTGATTGGAATTAAATTCATTTCTTCTTACATTACAACACTTTTTTCTAAGCACTTAGGTTACTGTGGAACAATTCACAGAAGTTCTGGAGTTTGGGGATAATCTCATTCTTCCACTTCTCATCATTCTTCTCGATGAGGTACCCTTTCCTCTCACCATCATAATCCTCCACGAGACGACAATACTTGATGTCCCCCAACATCTGGAGATACGTCTGACACTGTACCTCCTCATAGTCTCTCACACGATTGAAGAGAGCCTTCGCGCGGTTCTTGATTTCCACGAGGGTTCTCGTCCCATCCTCATTCATCTGAAGTCTATCGATTCTCCCAACAATCTGGTACAAAGTTCCCTCGATCGTACAAATGTCATGGGTATAGAACGTATCATCCTCTACGAGCTTCGCGTGGTCTGCGTCAGCAGTCTTGTACTCGTTTCGTGTTCCGTGGTTCGTGTAGAGGGTCTTCCGAAGATGGTCCTTCGCCACCACCATATCTTGGGGTGCGAGTCCTGAGTGTTCGATCTGGTGGTACACCGCACGCATCTTCTGGGCCACATCCGAACTGTTCTCAGACTTGAACTGCTCAGCATCCTCCAAAATCTTTTTGGTCGTGGGACTCGCCGCGAGAATCTGGAGGGCTTTGTCATCCTTGGTCTGCCCCTCGAACGTCTGGGGTGAGTACTTCTTCCAGAGTTCTTCGACGAGTTCTGGTTGTCTCTTGAAACCGATACCGATAGCACTGGCCACCGAGGAGGCACCGATGATGATCTTGGGAATACCGATGGGTTTGAGTTCCCTCGTGTGTCCAATGACGTAGGGATAGACTCTCCCACACGCGATGCAGTCGGCGAGAGAGTTGTGGGCATTCTCAAACTGGTGGCCAAAGATTTCCTCGTAAAGAACCCCCAACTTGATGGGTTTGAGGAAACGATCTCTGTACAACTCGAGGGTACAATGAAAGTTGAGGTCCTCTATGAGAGAGAGGTCAATGTTGTGACGCATCATCTCCGAACGAAGCACACCCGTATCAAACTTGGCGTTGTGTGCAATGAGGGTCTTCGTGCGTGGTCCAATAAAGGTCATGAAGTCTGTAAACACCTGGATAAACGAACGTCCCTTAGACTTGGCCATATCCTCTGTGATGCCGTGAATAGCTATGGAACCAGGACTGATTTCAAAGTCACTAGGATACACCATGGCATCGAACGTATCGATGAGTCGACCACGCGAAGAGAAACGGGCGGCTGAGATGGATACAGCGCGACACGTATCATACTGACCGAGGGTCTCGGGGGTCAGAGGTTTACGACCCTTCGGTAAGCCTGAGGTTTCGAAATCGAAGGCGATATACTGCATACAACTCATGTTAAAGTGAATATTGCTTAAAACTTTAGATCACTTAGGTAATAGGAATGTGCTTTCGTTGGAGACCAGTAAAAGGAAAACCATTTGAATGTTCGTGTGACCTATGCGCCGAAAACTTCGGTACGATCGAGGGTCTCACTAAACATATGAAGTGTCACGATATACAAGAAATTAATAGGAGAATTATGGATGGGTACGAAACGGTAAGATGTAATATATGTTTTAAAGCATTTGTATCTATAACAGCTCTAAGGGAACACCGGTGTTCTTCCACAATCACGGGGCTTACACCGGTTCCGAGTTATGAGAGTCTCCAGTCGGTTCTGATTCAGTAGTCTCTTTCTCGCACTGACCAGCGACCATCCAAGAGAGCCGAACGACGTTCCCAGTCTGTAATCTGTACAGTCTTGGTGGGTGGGGTCATGAGGACACCCTCATTCACGACGAGACACTCGTAGTTCCCAACATTACACATGTGTTCAATTTCATACATCGATGCGAACTGAACGAAGGGGGTCATATTCATCTCGGCTTCGAGGAGGGTCTTGTATCGGAAAGCATCCTCAAAGTTTCTAAAGGCGACGATGTTATTCTGAGAAACACCCTCTTCATTTTGTTCCGTCACAGAGTATATTCCCATGTCTCCATCTTTAATGAACGCCAAGATGTGAAACATCCGAGTGTTTTCAACCTTCTCGAGAGGCTGACTGTTCGTCTTGTCGAGTTTGTAATAGCCACGAATGGTTCTCGAAATTCTGCGTCGGATGGGGACACAGCTGAAAATCATTGGAGACTTGAGGGCAAACATTTTAGTTACTTATTAAATCGGGGGTCACTCACTTAGGTTAAGCGAATGTCTTGGTGGTTCCCTCTTCCTTTCGCTTTTCACGACACGCATCGTTCTTCTCCTTCTTCGCCTCAGCCTTCTTGGGGTTCGCCTTCGCCTTGTTCTCCTGCTTAATCTTCTTCTTCTCGGAATCCGTCAGTTTATCTTTTATCGTCTTGTCAATCGCCATATAGTGCTACTTCATTTTAATTCTATAAGCCTTATGATTTTCGTTTACTTGATGTTACTTCACCTTTAGTATTTCGGTAAGTTCCTGTACCCGTCATTTGACTAGCACTCGGTGCTGATCGATTTCGAACGTTAGCATTCATTCCAACCACTTGAATAGTAGGATTACTCGAAGGAGGGTCATCTATCACCATTCTAACATTTTTGTCGAATATTTCACACACTCTATCATATCCCAATAAGGCCATAGAATCACCCGAACCAAAGAAAAATCGTTCAGTCTTTTCAGTTCTTTGTATGTCATCCATAACAGCTAAACAATAATATTGTAGCGCGTCACCGAAATATTTTGAAACGGCTAAAGTTTCACCTCTCGCTTTACCTGCCCTTTTCCCAGATATACCAGTGAGTATTTTACTACCATTAAAGCTTACATCGACATTATTTCTCTGATTCTTATTCACTCGTAACATAAATACAGATTGATTACCCACCTTTAAATTAATGTCTACATCACATAAATAATATTTTTTCTTAGCTGCAATGGAATTGTTGGGTATAGTATTTAGAGTTAACTTTTCTATATTTTCGTGAACACCACCAGATACCAAAGACCTACCTGGATCGAAAGCTTGACCATATGTTATTAATGTATTCACACCTGTGTTCGAATTTTTATGGTCTCGTATAAAACGACTGATTGACCTTTCATTATTATCTTTATATTCTTGATCTATAGCAATGTTTATATTTTGTTTCGTCGGTGTTGTTACTTGTTTTCCAAGAGCAGTTTGAATTTTTACGATTTTAGATGTATATTTAGTTATTAAATAATCTTTTATTTTTCTTTCCCACCCGGATGAGAAATCAGTTAAAGAAGCTGATAAAAGATTTCTGCCCACTTTTGGTATATTTAAACTAATCACGTTCTTTATAAATTGTGTACCCCATTTATCGTCTACGGATTCCTTCTGTTTGGGTGTGAAAAGTGTAGTATTAGTAAACCAAACATTTAACGATTCTTTTATATACTTATCATGAATACCATCCAACCATATAATAAAAACTAAATCTGTAAACTGTTCTCGAGATATATTTTTTTCAAAATTGATATTATTAGTTTTAATAGTTCTTCTGTTAATTCCATTCATAATTTGTGGTAGTTTGGTATCATTACCATCAACTATTTTTTTTCTTATAGATGCAGGTAAATCTTTTATATATAAAATCACTAAAGAGGCTGTATATTTTGGACGTGTTTTATCGTTATTATTAATTATAGAAATATAATTATTAACCTTATCTGTAATTCGAATAGATTCATCACCTCCAACCACTTGTTTATTTATTTCCACTTTTAATTCATCTTTATTTTCATGTTTCAGAAGTTTAGATTTAATAGTTTCAACTGAATCGTTAGATTTTAACTTTATTTCAAGATTTTTGGCGATTTCAATGAATTGATCTTTGGTTAGTTGTAAATCTATTATATCTAGTAGATTTGTCCAATTATTTATCATTAGGGCAGCCTTAGCCTTATTGGCAGCAGCCTTAGCGTTTGCGTTAGCCTTATTGGCAGTAGCCTTAGCGTTTGCGTTAGCCTTATTGGCAGCAGCCTTAGCGTTCGCAGCAGCCCGCCGTTGCTCATTAACCCTCGCATTCCATGGTCGTGGGCGGCGTCCAGGAGTAACATTTTTGACGACGGCACTCGCTGCAGCCCTATTGGCAGCAGCCTTTTCCTTAGCGTTTGCGTTAGCCTTATTAGCAGCAGCCTTTTCCTTAGCGTTTGCGTTAGCCTTATTAGCAGCAGCCTTGGCGTTCGCAGCAGCCTTGGCGTTCGCAGCAGCCTTATTGGCAGCGGCCTTATTGGCAGCGGCCTTATTGGCAGCGGCCTTATTGGCAGCGGCCTTATTGGCAGCGGCCTTGGCAGCTATCGCGCGTTGAGCTCCTACTGCAGCGGTCTCTAAACGAGGCCTTTTTTGAATTGGACCAGATGAAATATTATTTCCATTATTCGATGTATTGTTACTTGTACCACTTACACCACTTAATACACCTCTAGGTGACATTCTACCCTTCTTAGTAGGGTTCACGGACCCACCAGATACATTTCCGTTGTTTATTTCCATCGCGGAGTTTAGATTGTTCCGTGACCTTTTACGCGTACCTTTATCCCCATTTCTTAAATTTTTAGTTCTCGCATTATACAGCTGCATAAATTCGGCGCGACCAATTGTATTTTTCCTATTATTTATAAATGCATTCAAATTAGCCTTTGATTTGATAGATAAAGTCGTGTTATCATTCAACTTTTTCTTGAGATTCTCTATATTCTGATCTGATAAACTCATATATAGTATCACATGAGATTTTTTTGTTATGTCATAGTAAATGTCGTTCGCCCCACCTGTATCCAGAACAAAGCGAACCCCAATGTCGCGGCCAATCGGATGAATAACCGACGACGCATAAACAAGAATAAGCGGAGAAAGCGCTTAATGAAAACTAAGCGTACCCAATAACCGCACACGTGATTCGTTTTCCCGCGTGTCCAGTCGTTAAACTATCGTTGTGACCACCGAGACCCAGGTCATCTGGATCCTCATGGATCACGAGGGACCTTCCGATAACATTGGCCTTCGTGCCTCTCAATTTAACGAGCGAGTCTTCCATCCTAAATTTCGCAACACCTTTAGAATCAAAACGAATGTTCCCAAGATCACCGACGTGACGCTCTTTGGAATTGGGACCACCGTGTTTCTTTCCATAGGGATTAAAGTGGCCACCTGCTCCCATACATCCATTCGAGAGATCACCCGATTCATGGATGTGGATCCCGTGAGTGCTATTCTTGTATTTATTCGACTTTAGAGTTCCTTTGATTACAACTTTGGTACCCTTCTCCTCAAACTCGACAGTTCCCTTGATATTTGGGTGATTGAAGAAGGTTGTCATTTACTACTGTCCACTATTTTATATCGAGCAAACCCCATCTTCTCCATCATGTAATACATCTGGTAGGCATCCATAATACTTTCGCCTCGGTACATATCCGGCATACACTCGGGGATGCCCTCCTTAGAGTAATACGCCGTCTCACTCCGCCTCTCCTCAAAATGGGAGGGATGATTATTTCTCAACCACACCAGGTGTTCGGCACACGTGTGTACCTTACCATATCTACGCGTATACTCGAGGGTCAAAGCGATTCCAATCTCACATACATAGATATAGTTTTCGAGACTCGAGCCAACCCACATGGTCATGGGGTGTTTCGGGTGTGCGGGACGATACCCTCTCCGCTTACCATCCTTGGTGAATGGCGCGAGTCTACTGACAACATCTTCCTCATTCGAAAAGAACCACGCCGTGTACAGCATCTGACAAATCTCCAATTGAATCTTTACCACATGTTGGTCACATGACCTGTGTGCGATTTCCATCGGTATCAACGAAAGAAAGAAAATGTTCATGCTTATAGTCGTTCGTATCGTAGACACGCACTTCGACGTCCCCGAAAAATACAGAGCCACTGGGAAGTTTCCAGATTTTCTCTTTTGATTGTTGGTTGGCGTGATACGTCGCTTCCTTCAGGGAATAGAAGAAGCCACGATCGAGAATTTGGTTGGCGAGGACAACGTTGGTCACAAACATTTTTAAATTAAAATACTATCACGTTCTACTTAGGTTTCTAGATCGGACATATACTCCTCTTCTTCCACGACTTCTTCAGGGTCATCGGGTTCTACATCTAATTCTCCGTCTTCGGCGGGAATATCATCCTCCTCCACTTCGGGTTCTGGTTCTTCATCCTCCTCAGTATCCTTCTTTTCTTTCTTCTTTTTAGGTTTCTTCACTGGTTCCTTTTCAAATATTTTTTGGATGATACTCGATATTTTAGTCGCTAATAGGAGTTGTTTATCGTTATTCTTCTTGAGTTTTTCAAGAAACGCTTTACTAAATCCATGCGTCTTATATGCCTGTAAAACAACTTTAAACGGTGGCTTCTTCGCACGTCTGTAATACTTCTCGTACATGTCCGCGACGGCACAATTCAACTTCGCGCGGACGGCACCATTCTTCAATACTTTGAGAGTGGCTTGTACACGATCAGGAAAATCAATCTCGGGTTCAGGTATTTTTTTGGGTTTTTGAGCTTGTACGACGACGGGTAAGTTGGGGTCAACATATGGGATACCCAAATCATTATTGTTTTTTTCGAGCGCCTTCAAGTACGTCACATACTTATATATCGGCTCCTTATTGTATGTATACACAACCGTCGGTTTGGGATTCATTATAGAACAGATGAATGTTCCCTCATCTAGTCTCGCCGTGTACAGAGGTTGTGTACATCTAACACGCTGCGAGGGACGTTTGTATAAACTCATCTTGTTTTTCGGTGCGCGTCTCTTCTAACTTAGGTTTAATAAAATAATCAAGTTCGCACCGAATCACATGTTCAGATTGTTTATGCATGTGTGTGTAGATGGGCCCCCAAATCTCAATCACTTTACGTTTCTTATCGTACCATAAATAATCAAGACCGAGTGTGTGCGTCAACCAATAAAACTTCTTTCCCGTCTTACCGATGAATGCGAATAGACGCTCTTCATCGTAGTCCGACACGTCCATTTGGGAGTAGTGGGTGCTTGGAGGACTGTACGGGGCCATCGTTTCTCTTGAGTATTGAATGCTCTTTTTGTTTAAGTATGTTTCTCACGTGTTTTTGTGAATATATTTGCTCTTTGTTTTTCTTATCGTTCTTAGTCACACGCTTGTTCGGTTCTTTATACTCCATTGTATATTTATACTCTTTTTAATTCTACTTAGGCTTCCTCTTCGTCTTCATCCACCAGACTTATGTTTCCTTCGCTCTCACTTTCACTTTCTTCCTGGTAATCTTCATCTTCACTGTCGTCCAGAAGTTCGTAGCCATGCTGAACCTTCATGTACAAATCAGTCGCCCCGAGGTCATCAGTATCGTAAAATCCAGAAACAGAGTCTTTGGAGATTGTCACTTCTTCATCCGCGAAATCATACACGTGGTGTGTGTTCTTTTCGAGAAATTGTATGATGTACGAGTCTTCCCTCTCCTCGACGATGCGTGCTATTTGAATGGTATCATCATCGCATTGGACGTCGATGATCATATCTGTTGTAACTGAAATTTAAATCTTTAATAATATTAATGGATACTCTAAAGAGACACGGTATTAAACATATATCACAACGTATCGTGCGACCAGATGATGCCGTCATGTTCGATATAGACGACACACTCATCTTTACAAACGGAACCCCGAATAGTCCCATGATTGAACTTTTACACATAGCCAAGAATTTGGGATACAGTATAGTCATCATCACGGCGAGACCTGGTTTCACACCAGTTATACGTTGGACGATACAACAACTGCGCACGTTTAATATTACATACGACTATTTAGGATTTACGAGTGCGAGAACTAAAACCTTGATGAAACAACAATTACCGTATACATTCGTTTTGTCCGTCGGTGATTTAAATACAGATCTCACAGATTCTAAACATGTACTCAACACTTCCAATTTTTACCACAACTGACACAACTCACAAACACCGTCATGGGTTCATCCGCTGATCTGGTCTGCATCTGATAATACGTCGTCTTCATGGATTTACATCGGTCACACTTGAAAATTCCGTCTTGGTCTTGAATCTCTTTCTTCAAGAAATCCTTTCTCAAGTCTTTGTGAATCTTCTCTTCTATAGTCTTAGCATGTGGTCCATCGAACCATAACTGTTCGGGTTTCATGTCGATAATCTCTTTCGTTTTGAACACTTTTCGTAAAATATCTCTCTTGAGTTCTGGAGAATTCTTGATGTTATACTGAAGTTGTAAAAATTTATGTTTATAAATATTCGTAAACTTATAATTTTCCCAAGCTGCGTCGTCACATCGACTGATCGAATGATTCAAAATGTTTTTTTCGAGATTTATACATATGACATCATCCAGTGGTAACTCCAATAAATGTGATAACCGCTCAATCACAAATTGACGGGTTGGGTTCTCCATCTTACAATTTTAGTGAGAAATGAATATTCTCAGTGAAACTATAGCAACTTAGGGCTTGGGTAGACCGACATAAGGATCATTACGCTTACAATCCCCCATATTTTCTGGTGAGCAGGTGTCGAAAAAGGCACCCACGCGACGAGAAGGGTTCGTGTCGACCAGACTGTATTTGTACGCAGATTGTTCAGGGCGGTACTTCTCAGTGAAGAGAAACCTGGGATCTCGTTCCTTAGAGAACATTCCCATGGCGACGTATATCACAACCAAAAGCGCGAGTGCCATGAGTAGCATTGTCACGCGCTGCATTGTTATATACATTTCATAAATATTTTTTTATGCGTTGTGGGTAAGATGACAAGAGCCGTTATCATTCATGAGAATAAAAACAACATAGAAGAAATCGAGATTGACATTGAACGGTCAAAGAATGAAATTTTCAAGATCTTAGCTGGGAGGGCTACGTTCATCGGCCAGTGGCCTGATATAGATGTGGTCATCATGAAACCCGAACACGGCCTGATAGAGAATGAAAATACATTACCTCACCCTTTCCGCGAAGAAGAGGTGAAAGGTAAGATACTACTCATACGAATGGATGAACATTCAGAACCCCAAGATTTCACGTTGGAGGAATACCTGTTACTTGGAAACGGGGACGAACGCGTCGCAGTTTAGAACTGCGTTGGCGTACTTCATACATAACTGAAAGTGTACGTACGCGAAATCCATGGGGTTTTCAATCTTGGGATTTCCAGGTAATGGATTGGCATTCACGACACTCATGAGGTCTACGCGATCACCGCTTATAGACCTGGCCATGACACTACCGATGTGTTTCAGCCACAGAGCATGTTTCTCATCCTTACAATCAAAACTTTTAACAAAATTCGCCATTTATATTATTTGGGATTCTTTTCTATAAGTAGACGCGCACTTGGGTCAGTCACACTCGTCCACCTGGGTCGCCAGATTTCTGTGATTACATGATCATTGTCTCTTCCGTACAACTTCCAAAACATCGTTCGATACAGCACCTCTTCCTTCGTCATCGACGTGTTGTGTCCGTGTGCTCCGGTCCTCGTTTCCTCGAATGTGGTGTCCGATACGTTTTCATTCGCATACTTCTTGATGTCATCCACCCAATTCGTTCCCACCGCATCACTCATTCCATCTTTTTGTCTCCACAGAATCTCATCTGGGAGATACCCCTCGAACGCTTTCCTGAGTATGTTCTTCTCGATCTTTCCAATCTTTTCATTCTGGTTCATCGTCATACATGTTTCGATAAAGTTTTTATCGAGAAACGGAACGATGAGATCGAGACCGTGTGCCCCCGCACACCTATCCGCCCTCAACCCATCGAACTGATGAATCAGTCTCAGACGACGCATGTTTTCGCATGCGAATTCATCCACATTCGGTGCGTTATGGAAATAGAGGTACCCACCCAAAATTTCATCACTCCCTTCACCCGAAAATATGTATCGACACGGAGTGTGTTCGTTGATGTATTTACAGAGAAGCCACATCGGTGTACTCGCTCGCACTGTCGTCGTATCGTACGATTCCAAACTACGAATCACATCCTCGAGATGCGAAATACCCTCTTGTGACGTAAACTTCACTTCTGTATGCTCCGTGTCGAGATACTTGGCCACGACTCTCGCCGCCTCGAGATCGGGACTTCCTTCTAGTCCGATCGAAAAGGTTCGAATCTTTCCCAACTTTCGTGACGCGATAGAAGCGATGAGACTACTGTCGAGACCACCCGAGAGGAGAAATCCAATATCTCTCTCTGTATTGTCGATGCGCATGTTCACGGCATGTTCGAGTACTTCGCGAATCATATGTGTTTTTTCCAATGTGTTCACTTTCCAGTAGCCGTTAGAGTAACACACGAAATCGTTCACGTACGAATCGTATACGTGACCAGGTGGGAAGATATCAATCGTAGAATTCAAGAATAAGAGCGCCTTGACTTCACTCGCGAAGGCGATCGAGTTTTCAGCGTATCTCGTGTAGAAGAGAGGGCGCACACCCACGGGGTCTCGGGCAGCCATGACACGCTTACCATCCGTCCACACGAATGCGAAGTCACCGTTGATCCTATTCACAGTTTCCACGATTCCATGTTTCTTAATCATGGGGAGAAGCACTTCACAGTCACTCGTACTCTTTTCTGTTCCGTCTCGAAATTCTCTGTGGTTGTAGATTTCACCGTTACAGACGAGCATCTCCTTTTCGTGGTGAAAAGGTTGCATACCAGCCTCAGTCAAATCGTTAATCGCGAGTCTATAAAAATCCATACGACATTTTCCGAGTGTTTCTGTCCGATACTCGTCTGGACCTCGGTGAGAAAGTTTGTGAGACGACGCTTCTACTTCTTCACCGAAGAGGGTAAGGATACCACACATTACTGGTACAAGTTAAGTTATTTTTAAGCTGTATTCGAGTAAGTCTCTATAGGACTTATCATCGACGACCGCATCCATCTCCTGTCCAGACATAGATATAGATTCGGTACTTCCAAGGTCTTCCGTCTCAAAATATAATATACAATAGAACGATGAATTCGTCCGACTCGCGATTCTATCGATCGTACCTAAATCGTAGGTCTCGATATCGATGTACCGTTTTATCTGCTCGGGGGTTCGTATTTTTACATTGGACTTACTTTCGAATTTTCGCTTACCCTTGGACATGTCGAAGCATGGCCAGACACCGTGTCTTGATCTAAATGATGCTACATAGTCTACACAGTCTCGAGCCTTTCCCTTGTCGGAAAAACAGATGAACCTCGACTTCTGTGATGGGTCCACTAAACTCAAGTAGGTTCCGTTCACGTTTAATTTTACAAAGTGGAACTCCATTTACTTATATTAAGGAAAAAACTTTAAATAGTATATATATATGAACTTCCCCAAGACCCCTGGTCAATGTAAATATATGCTCGCCCTCAGGTCTCCCAAACCCATCGTGATAGGCACAGGACCAGCGGGATCAGGAAAAACGATGTTGGCGTGTCTGATTGCCCTCGACCACGTACAGAAACAGCAGCGTCCCAGGATTGTCTTGACCCGACCCATCGTCGCCGCAGATGAAGATATAGGGTACCTCCCAGGAGATATGAACGAGAAGATGGAACCGTGGATCAAACCAATGTTTGAATACTTTTCGTATAATCAAATCGAACGGTACGTCACCATCGAGCCTCTAGGATACATGCGTGGTCGAACGTTTAGTAACACACTCATCATCGCGGATGAGATGCAGAACACGACACCGAGTCAAATGAAGATGCTCTTGACCCGGGTCGGTGAAGGTACAAAACTCATCGTCACGGGGGACTTGGAACAATCGGATCTCGGACCCGATAACGGTCTCGCGGATCTCATCTATAACATGCAGTGTCAGGACCTCGAGTACATCGTACACGTGGAGATGGAGGATGGAGATATCGTACGACACCTCGCGGTTAAAGAGGTGCTCAGTATTTTAAAAAAATGAGAGTCGTCCTCGCGCTTCCCGGTCGATCCTATTCTGGAACGTTTCTCATGAACTGGTCACAGACCCTGATGACCCTCACCAAGAAGGGATACGATTTCGTCGTCACCAACGAGTTTTCGAGTTTTGTTCCTTTTTCATGAATGAAGACGCTCGGTCTCGATGTCTTGAGGGGTGCGGACCAAAAACCCTTCGCTGGTGAAGTCGAATATGATGTATGGCTCACCATCGATTCGGATATCATGTTCAAACCCGAACAAATCATAGAACTCATCGAAGATACGAAGATCCACCCAGTCGTCTCGGGACTGTACCGAATGCAGGACATGGTCCATTACGCGTGTGTCAAGGATTGGGACTTGGACTATTTCAAGAAAACTGGATCCTTCCAATTCATAAAGGTTGGAGAACTCGAGAAGGAGGGTAAATATGTTTCTGTGGCGTACAACGGCATGGGTTTCTTCGCGTGTCGCAAAGAAGTCCTAGAAAAATTGAAATATCCATACTTTAGCTACCCACTCATCGAGATTGAAGCTGAAGATGGGAAACTCTTACGCGATATGTGTTCCGAGGATGTCGCGTTCTGTAAGAACCTCAAGGATGCCGGTTTTGATGTGATCGTGAATACGACCCTCCGTGTTGGACACGAGAAAACTCTTGTAATTTGAGGCTCTGCACCTCATTGTTCAGGTGTTTGATGTCTGTGTCGATACGTTTTACCCGTTCCTCCATTTTCTTTCTCTCCTTCTCGACCCTTTCGTACCATTCCAACAACTCATAGACTTCCTGATCGATTTCGACGTACCGTTCAGCAAGCTTATAATCTGTGTGAAGATCTCGGAGATCTACGGCGATCTCATCCAGACGCACTTCAAGACCCTGACATTTGTCTTTGAACTCTTCCATAGTACATGTTTATTGTGAATATTTTTTAAATAAATTTCGTATGTAGTCTTCACCTTGACATAACCATATTTGATGACATCCAACTGGTACACCTTCACACTTGAAGTCTTGAACACTGAAGGAACGTCCCAAATCGCGTGTAGGTCTCGATATATTGGAAAGCATAAAATACACATCCTCCGGTTCACCCCTCCACGGCTTATCTTTGCACATACTTTTCATCGTAGAAACCTTTCTTAGAGAGAACCCCCCGTTGAACATGAATATTTTGTTCGGGTGTGTAATAAAAGTATTCTCCTTGTACGGATGATCACCCGCGATACATCTGTCACATTTACATTTGAGCGAGCATATATTCATGATACCCCCATTCAATGGAACATAGAAGTGACTGGTTGGTGCACCGACGAAATCGTATTCAAAAAACTGCTCAGGGATTTTCTTGAATATATACGAGTCCCATTGATTGATGAGAATGTATTCAAATTCCGAAAAGGTATCCCAAAACGCATAACTCGCTAATAGTTTACTGTAGGTGTTCACGTCTTTATTATTCTCGAAAGCCTGAACGTACCTGACATTTTTCCAATCCTTGGTGGTTTCCATGATCATGTCTTTGTTCTCACCGCTATGAACGATAGTCAACGCAGTATCACCACCACCGTACACATTCGCGATGTTCCATAGATTATACTTTATGATATCCATCGGACGGAACTCTATGAACAACAACCCCAATGTAGAGTGTGTAGCCCATCGCATCGAATCGGGTGACGGTTCGGGTGTGGACTGTATCACGAGATCGAAATACGTTTCTTGATTCATTTCATACGTTCGGTGCATGTTAAAGATAGTATCATAAATATCTTTAAACATGTTCGGTACGATTTATGGACGTTTTTTCTTAGGTCAGTACCTCGGTCTCACACGTGATGATCAAGTGGGTACCGCGACACTTTCTGAACTCATCGAAACGTACGATCACTGGGAAACTTTTACAAAAGATGCGCGTCAAAAGTATGAAAAGGTTCAGTTATTCACGATGTTCGAGACGGACGACGTACACCCAGATATTATAGAATGTATGAAACATTTCGACAAGGTGATCGTCCCATTCGACTCTCTCAAAGAAATCTTAGACCGTCATGACATTCCATGCGAATCCTTGAAGTATTGGACATCCGAACTGATTCGCTCCAAACCCGAAGTACTCAAAAAGGAACGTGACCCAAAACGTCTCGTGTTTCTATACAATGGAACCAACGACGTCCGTAAAAATGTCACCACTCTCACAAAAGCCTTCGCGCGAGCCTGTGAAGGAACGAATCATACACTCATCGTAAAAACGAATACGGATGATGGTTTAACACGAAGTAAGAATATCAAGGTCATAACAGAACGGGTATCTACACAAAAACTCGCATCCCTGTTCAATATATGTGACTACTGTATCACTTGTACACGAGGGGAAGGTGTGAGTCTTTTACACTTAGAAGGCGCCTACTTTGGAAAACCTATAATCAGTCACGATGGTGGTGTGTTTAGGGATTTAGGTGTGTACATCATACCTCTACCGTGGAAGAAGGTTCCGATAAATCTCACAGATGTTCCACCCTTCCTACACAAAGTATTTTATGGAAACTGGTGGGAAGTGGACGAAGAGGGAACTGTTAAAGTCATTAAAGATGTACTATCCACGAAAGTAGCCATCATAACCGGGGCGAACGGTCAAGATGGATACTACCTACAGGAATTCCTAAAGAATAAAGGCTACTCTATCAAGTGTTTTACGCACGAAGATGACATTTTAAACTATTCTAACGTTCACGCGTGTATTTCGGGACACGATGAAGTTGAAATTTATAATCTCGCGGCACAGAGTCGTGTCGGTACACATAGTAAGATGACATTCGAGTTGAACACGATGGGTCTCTTGAATATCCTCGAATCTGTGAAACAATCGGGAACCAAGTGTAAGATTTTCCAAGCATCTTCATCAGAGTCAGTTAACCCTACGTCACTTTATGGAGTCTCTAAACTCTCCGCCGATCTACTCGTTAAACATTATAGGGATGTCCACGGTCTATTCGTGTGCTCAGGTATCCTCTATAATCACGAGTCACCGAGGAGACCTGACACATTCGTCACACAGAAAATCATAAAGGGTCTACAGTCGGGAGAGCCCTTCACCCTCGGAAACTTGGAATCCATAAGAGATTGGGGACACGCGAAGGACTACGTAGAGGCGATGTGGCTCACACTCCAACAAGAACACCCAGATGACTATGTGATCGCGACGGGTAAAACACACTCTGTACGAGAATTCATAGATATCGCCGTACACAAGATGGGTAAGAAAATCGTATGGTCAGGGAACGAGGGTCGTATAGACGGTAAAGTGGTGGTGAACGTTTCCGAAGAGTTTTGTAGACCAAATGATACCAAAACACTCGTAGGTAACCCATCCAAAATGGAATCTATCGAGTGGGTCAGAAAGTATACACTCGAAGATCTTATAGAAGAGATGCTATTCCCTCCTTCAGACTCACCTCGGGTTTCCAATACCGTAAAATAAAGTCCCTCGGTTCGTTGAACTTGGTGTGTGTGTTCCTTTTCTTTTCACTTGGACGTACATCCTCACATATGTATCGCGCGACATCTTTGATCTTGATAGACTCGAAGCTCGTTATGTCCACCGAATCCGTTTCTTTTAAAATCTCCTCGTACCTCTCCATAACATTCTTGAGACACTTCGCGCAGTCACTCGTGTGTAGAAACTGTCGCTCCTCCTCCCCATCTGTCATCAAGTCTATGTACCCATTTGTTTTGTACTTGTGGATCATATCTGTGATGACATGTGACTTTTCAGAAACAATTTCGGGTCCGTATACATTCCAAAATCGCGCAGACAAACCACCCAATTTTCGGGTGTAATGTTCACCTATATATTTTAGGGTTCCGTACACATTATCCATATTGAACATCGTACTCGAAGCGAATATAAACTTCTTGTTCGCCAGAAGATTGAACGTGTTTATCATGATCATGTTGTTTTGGTTAATGAAATCTAAATCAACATCCCATATGTACTTCGCACCACCGACGTCGTACGCCAAGAAGAAGACAAAGTCACTCACATCTATGGCGGACTTTAATCTATACACATTGAGAGAATTACTCATGTCATGTTCGTTCCTCAATTTGATATCCCAACGCATGACACGATGACCGTGGTCCTCCAGGACTTTACATAACGCAGTCCCTATTACCCCTTCTGATCCTAATACGAGAATATTCATACATATTAAAATAAAGACACCTTTAAGTATGAAGCCCATAGCGGTGAATGTGTATATGCTTCTCATGTTCTTGTCGTACGTGATGCGTAGGACAGGGACATTTTCGATGGAAGATAAGGTGAAGATGATTGAATTTTTAACTCACATGGCACTCAACCCCAACAAAGTGGTGAACCCGAGCATAGCCAACCTTCCGTTCTTGAGCTCAGCGTCAGGGGTGAAGACTGTGAATTCTTCCGTAGCGAAACTCTCCGCCGTGATGAGTGACGCGAGCGCCAGTGTAGTGACAACACCCGTCGCAGCGATCGCGTACACGGGGTCTTCAACCTGTTGAATCAGGTTTTCTCCAGACAGTACCCAATCCATGGAACCCCAAAGGAACCCCTGCATCGCCGCACGACCATTGAGCACCTCCGCGAAACGAACTTTGGGGTTGGGGGCAGCAGAGGCACGAATCATAAACGCATTTCGACGCACGCGGCGCACGCGGCGCATGGGGCTGACCGACGCACAGATGAGAGAAGAACTCATTACTGATTTACTTGAGATCCTTCTCCTTAAGTAAAATCTTGTTCAGCACGTACAACTGTAACACTAAACTGATAAGCGTGTACATCACGATTGGACTCATTCCAGTATCGTTCATGTAATAAATGAGCCATGTCGTGGTTCCGATCACACCGAAAATGATTGAATTCTTGAATTTCACGTTGACTTCATCTGAATTTTCAAAATCTAAATACATTTGGACAACCCCAGTCCCAACTGCGGTGAATGCGATGAGATCGTTAAATTTCATTTGTATTCTTAATGTATATAAACATATAAAATGGACGTGATCTTACAAAAATTTGCTGGAAAGATTGATGCTAAGAGTTTGGTGAAAACTGTCGAGGACATCAAAATAGAATACATCGATGACGGGTTCACGAAAGAAGATATCCCCCCTATTCTCGGTCGTCTCATGATGGAAACGACAAAATTCAAACACCTCCCTGGACCCCAGAAGAAAAAGTTGGTCATCGGTGTGCTCAATCACCTCATCGAACAGATCGACGAAGGTGAGAAGGACTCTGAGTTCGAGGTTGTTCTCAAGGCCCTCGTACCTCCCATGGTCGACGCGTTCGCCAACATGTTGAAAGCGAAGCAGGGATTGAAAAAGTGTTTGGCGTGCCTAAACTAACATAAGGGGTATGGGCATATATTTATCAGGATGAGATTTCCAACTCTTGAAACTATGATAACGTATGGAATATACACAGTGAAAGAACTCGAACGGTTCTCTAAGGGTCTCGTCTCAAAGAAGAAGGTCGTCTGCCTAAGTGAATGTAAACGCTGTGATTTTGTGTATTCGGGTAAAGTATGTCTTAACTGCCCGTCATGAAATATTGTACAGTGAAAAGTCGCATGTCGAAAGGACCCGAGATGATGAGTAACAATCACATGTGCGCAGAGAGACGACTCATTCGACGGTTATACGTCGAGTGTTTGAAGAAGGGTCATAAACCACATCAATTTCCTGAATGGATACACAGGAAATACGGTCATTTAATAGTGACTCGTAAAACGATGTTCGGGGACGCCATATCATTACCATGTGTTTTATGCAGGAAAATGATAGAACGATACGCCATCTGTTGGGTCGCACACGATGGTGAAGGGTGGGTTCACAGTAAAAAAACTGTAACCTTACCAACATCTACACCCACACCCAAACAAAAAAGACTCTTAGGGTTTGGGTGTTATTATGAGTCCCAGAGCGGATTCTAAATTATTATAGTCTCGTTTCAGTGGTTTATTTCTCTTTAGTTTTAGTGCGTTATTATTCGAAGAAGCATTCTTTATTTCGTCCATCTTTTTGGTGTTCGACACAAAGGGTATAACGATGTTGACTATAGGTTTCGCATCAATCTCTTTACACGGTGAAACGTCGACCGTTTGGTTTTCTCGAAATTGTTCTATGGTCATGTCTCCGCCAAACGTTTGTAATTTAAACCGATTCGGTGCAGGCTTTACACTTCCCAATTGATTATACATCTTGCGACGCATCATTATGATATTTCCACATATGATACCACCTCTATTACATCCATATTTATCTATCGCATGGGATTTCATACAACTCCATGAACAGTACTGTCCGTACGTCGAGAATGTATTTCTCCTATCATCGTGTCTCACAGGCATACTTAAAGGTAATCCCTCAAAAGTGTGACAACACCACCAACACCACATGGTCTTATGAAAAATTAACCCTTTAAGCTCTTAACTTAAAGAGGTGTCTTTCCTTTATACTAATGATACTCTCTATTGATGTTGGTATAAGGAATTTGGCGTTGTGTCTCCTCGACGAGAAGACTGGAAACCTCGTGCGGGAGTGGGACGTCGATGGGATTCCACCACAACACGCGGATGGTGTCTACGTGTCGATGCGTGACCATTTGGACGCGAGGCCTTGGGTACTCGGCGCGGAGACCATTCTCATCGAGAAACAACCCGAGCGAAACAAGAAGATGGTTTCCGTAATGCACTTCTTACATGCCTATTTCATCATCAAGTGTCCCAAAGCTGAGACGATCCTGTACGACGCCCGTCACAAGATTCCTGATGTCGCGGGTCCTGGGAAGGCCCAATATAACAAGAGGAAGAAGGTGTCCATCGAGAGGTGTGAAGCCTTCATTCGCAGCTGTCCAACGAACGCACACTGGCTCCATACTTTTATCAAATCCAAGAAGAAGGATGACCTCGCAGATACCGTGATGCAGGCACTCTCCTTCGTGAACAGAATTGAAGTCACTCCCGCGTCACAAAAGAAAAAGACGACAAAGTTAGTGGCTCGAAAACCAAACGAAAATCAAAAAATGACAAAGTATTCCAAATCAAATTTAGCTTGGATTTATGTAAATAAAGTTGAATGTGAAGTCCTCGAAAATAATAAAAGATTCATGAAAGATCTGAAGAGGTACTATCGGGACATCGAGGAGTTGAAGAAGGCTCTGGAAGATTGACGATGAGTTTTTTGTCACCCAGAAACTCTTTTAGGACTGCATAGCGAGTTTTATTATACTCACGAGCGTACTCTCTACGCTTTTCCTTATTTGCTTCATAATACTGCTTCTGTTTCTCTTTTAGTCGATCTTTATTATCAACTTCATACTTCTTTTGATACGCTCTTTTTACTTCTGGATCCTTGTGAGGCATTCTATATTGGAATGAGATTTAATTTTTAAATTAGTTCTCCACGACTTATATTGTATTTCACCATGATTTCATATTTTGGAAGCTTATTCGAATGTTTATATTTTGTGATGATGTTCTGTCGTGTACGTGTATACACATACTCATCGTCTCTCCACCCAGCTGTCAATAGTCTTTTTAGGTTTTTATATTTATCAGGTTTTCTCTTGATTTCATATTCCAATTTAGATAACCATCGCTCCACACCGTAACACACACTCTCTTTCGTACTCACTCTAAAGTTCAGAAGTAGTTTTGCTCCATTTTATGAAATGTTCCTTAAAGATTTGAGGTCAGTGGTAACCAAATGAGTCTCACCATCCGCATGTGTGCCGTGAACAAGCCCAACTTGGACAAGGTCATCAAGAGTAACAAGCGTCTCAAGGCTGCCCTCCACTCCAAGAAACCTCTGAGGAATACACATCGTGTGGCCCTCGATGAACTGGATACGTTCTTGGAACTCATCGATGATGCCATAGATGTTATGACTGAGACGAAGATAGAGATTGAAAAGACGAGAGAATTGCTCTATGATTTCTGCGGAGAGGTCCCGATGGACGAGGAGTGTCTCTATTAAAGATTTGAACGGATACACCTCCAAAATGAGTACCTTATACAATGATGATGTGCGCTATCCCACTCTGTATACATTTTTTATTTTCTGAATATATATATAAATGTTGTCCAATCTGTTCAAACCCATCACAGGACCCGCTGAATCGTTGATCCAATCACAGCCCATCCTATTCTCCCTCATCATCTTGTACCAGGGTCTCTTCGCCGGTAACGCGATCGAAATTCCCGCGAGACTCAAGCTCCTCTTCGAAAACAAAGCATTTCGTCTCATGTCTCTCATGCTCATCGCCTTCAGTGCGACGAAAGATATCGAGTATGCCCTACTTTCCACCTTGATTTTCATAACTACCATCTACACTCTCAAGACACCCGAGGAGCGTAGAAAGACAGGTCTGATTTAAATTGTGAACTAAAAGTAGAATGAAGGTTCATATCGTCGGAGCCGGACCAACAGGTCTCTCTCTCGCATGGGAAATTTTACACTCAGGCGAACACGATGTTACGATATACGATAGGAAAATAGCGGCGGGTGGGTCTTGGTGGGAACCTGACGTAGAGGTGCGGGACCTTCACGCACACAGGATTTTGTTTGATCACGCGTTCGCCAACTTTACATCTCTCATCACTGAGATGGGTATGGACTGGCATGATCTGTTCTTACCCGTCGACAAAAAGAAATATCTTGGCTTCATGCTTCGTTCGTTGAGTCCGGGTGATTACATCACACTCGCACTTCTATTCACGAAAGTGTACACACAAAGTGAAAAATACAAAGGCACATCTCTAAAAGATGCTGTCGGTCCACTGAGTATGAGTGGTAAAAAGTACGTGGAACACATGCCCCTGATCATGGATGGAGTCACTTGGGATATCATGTCCGCCTACGAATTCGTGAAAAGTTTTGATCACGTGGGACTCTCGGGTATTTACACACAGAGGGTTTCTGGTAAAGTGATGTGTGACGCCATGGAAAAAGCGGTGATGGGCGCGGGTGCGAACTTTGTGTTCGGGACAGAACTGGTAGGAGTCAAGTACGGTAAAAATGATTTCGTCGCAACCTTTTCAGATGATCGAGTCATCAAAGATGGATTACTCTTTTTGTGTCTCGATAACAGTCCAGCCCTCAAGTTCTTAGGGGATAACTGGGGGCCCGACGCAGATAAAAAACTCCGAGCGAGTACGTACGGTGCTATAAACGTCCTTCTCGATTATGATACACCGATCAAAATAAAGACGGACATAGAAATTTCCACAACCACGAAATGGAATCTACAACCCAAAATCCTCTCCGATTGTAAAACACTCTCGTGTGTGATTTGTGATCTCACCGATGAAATCGTAGGCACTGATCCGGAGCGTCTGAAGGCTGAGGTCATCAAACAACTCGGGGTTCCCACACCAAAGTCTGCGAGAATCGGGTGGGGTGCTGAATGGAAAGAAGGTAAGTGGGTTTTTTCACAGTCTTCGGGGGTTCTCAGTCTTCACGGACAACTCCCGTTCTTTGGGCGATGTCCCAAGGTGGCCATGTGTGGTATGATGTCACCGCGACACACACCGTATTCGAGTGTCGAGGCGGCGACCGAAGTTTCTCGAGCCTTGAGTCACATGTGTTTCGGGACGAGGGAGCCGCTGAAACCATTGTTACTGTCTCAAGTTTTAGTATTCGCACTCGTGCTACTTATAGTTTTAGCTCTAGTGTATCGTATATGAAGTTCGTCGCCAAAGTACATGAACCCATGTACGAGCACAACGAAAAGAAGTATATCCGTCTTGTAGTTCCCCAAAAAGTTTCAGAAATGATAGAGCGTATGCATGCGAACAGGCTACACCTCCTCACGAATAAGAGTGTGAGTGACCCACTCGACGGTCGGGTTCTAAAAGTGAAGGTTCCATTCCGATATAGGAGAGTGATGTGTGAAGTCCGAGGACGACCTGTGCAGTCTCTTATACGGGGTGATGAAGTTGAAGTCGACGTGGACTTCAAAGGCATTTGGAATGTGGGAGATTATTCGGGATTTTCTTGGATACTCTCGAGTTCTTCAGTGGACTCAGACTGATTGGGATCCTTTGGGAGTTCAATTTGGGTGAGACCACCTTTCTTAAATCCCTCGAATGTCTGGAGCATACCCTGAAGTCTAAACACTTCCTGGGTCAACTGCTCGATGTTCATGCGGAGCTTCTTAATGTTCTCTTCAACGTCTACGGTAGGCATCTTGTACTCATTTAAAGTTTATCCCCTTTAAATGAGTATGCTTACCAGAACCGGATACATAGTAACCGAAGGTCCAATTCAAGAAATTAAAAAGGAACTCACAGTAAGACCAGTAGTCAACGGGGATTATGGGTTTCCTCCACCACCTTTCAAAGTTTTCAGACCAGCTAAGAATGGAGTGTGCGTTCCAAGATTCTATGGAACTTCTAAGATTGGAGAACCCCGAGAAGACAAACGACCCGAGCCCACCCGAATCCAGACCAAGTTCGTCGGCCAACTCAGAGATGCTACCCATCAGAACGAGGCACTCGCAGCAGCAATTCAAGCAGGCCATGGTGTCCTTTCTTTACCATGCGGCTACGGCAAGACGACGGTATCC